>Ga0116228_10001565_pt1 | contig 19143 bp, 15 predicted proteins | sample S1TSphfallax_2_FD_89694 | JGI IMG/M metagenome (GOLD analysis project Ga0116228, IMG submission 89694) | Host-associated microbial communities from peat moss isolated from Minnesota, USA - S1T2_Fc - Sphagnum fallax MG | ecosystem: Host-associated > Plants > Peat moss > Unclassified | place... | reverse complement strand
CGCTGCGGTCGCCGGGTGCGGGGCGCGCACGGGCGCGTTTCCCGCTGCGGCGGCGATCACGTCGCCGGCCGTGATCCGGCCGTTCGCACCCGTGCCGTGCAGACCGCTCAGATCGATCGCGTGTTCGCGCGCGAGCCGGCGCACGGCGGGCGAGACGCGCGTGCCGTTGTGCGACGCGCTGCCGTTGCTCGCGCCGTTGCCGTTGCTCGACCGCACGACCGGCGGCAGCGGCGCGAGCGCCGCGGCGGCCACCGCGACGGCCGGCCCGTGCGCGGGCGGTTCGGGCGCTTCCGCGGCGGCGCCGGTCTCGTCGATCACGGCGATCGGCGCGCCGGTGGGAACCGTCTCGCCTTCCTTCACGATCAATTCGCGCATGATGCCGGCGACGGGCGAGGGCACTTCGGCGTTGACCTTGTCGGTCGACACCTCGACGAACGCTTCGTATTTTTCGACCGCGTCGCCGGGCTTCTTGAGCCACTGGGCGACGGTGCCTTCGGTGACCGTCTCACCGAGCTGCGGCATCGTGATGGTGGTCGCCATCAGAAGCGCGCGAGGTCCCGCATCGCGTTCTGCATCCGCTCGGTGGAGATCATGAACGCCTCTTCGAGCGGCAGCGCGTAGCCCATCGCCGGAACGTCGGGCCCGCACAGGCGGCGGATCGGTGCGTCGAGATCGAAGAGCGCCTCCTCGGCGACCATCGCCGCGATCTCCGCGCCGATCCCGCCGAACTTGTTGTCTTCGTGCACGATCAAGAGCTTGCGCGTCTTGCGCACGCTGGTGAGGATCGCGGTCTTGTCCATCGGCCGGATCGAGCGCAGATCGATCACCTCGACCGACACGTTCTCGTCCTCGAGCCGCTGCGCCGCATCGAGCGCCTGGTGCACGTTGTAGCCGTACGAGACGACGGTCACCTGCGTGCCCGGCTTCTTGATGTCGGCCTTGCCGATCGGAATCGTGAAGTGGCCGTCGGGAACCTCGCCGCGCACGGACCGGTACGTCTTCTTGTGTTCGAGGAAGAGGACCGGATCGTCGGACTCGATCGCCGCGGTGAGCAGTCCCTTGATGTCGCGCGGCGTCGACGGCGCGAGGATCGTCAGACCCGGCACGTGATAGAAGAGCGCTTCGATCGAGACCGAGTGCGAGAGCGCGCCGCGCACGCCGCCCCCGTACGGCGTGCGGATCACCAGCGGACACGTGTAGTCGCCGTTCGAGCGATAGCGCGTCTTCGCCGCCTCGCCGACGATCTGGTTGAACGCCGGATAGATGAAGTCGGCGAACTGGATCTCGGCGATCGGACGCAGACCCTGCATCGCCATGCCGACGGCGACGCCGACGATCGAGGCTTCGGCGAGCGGCGCGTCGATGACGCGCTGCGCACCGAATTCTTCCAGGAAGCCCTTCGTGATGAGGAAGACGTTGCCGCGCGCACCGACGTCTTCGCCGATGATCAGCACGCGATCGTCGGCCGCCATCGCATCGTGCAGCGTCGCGCGCACCGCTTCGACGTTGGTGATCGACGCGGTCGCCGCGTTCACTCCAGCCACGGTTCGTACGGCCCTTCGTAGACGTTCTCGTACATCGCGTCGGCCTGCGGCAACGGCAACGCCTCGGCGGCGTCGGTCGCTTCGTTCGTCTCGCGCAACACGTCGGCGCGCAGCGCGGCGATGGCGGCGTCGTCGAGGATGCCCGCGTCGATCAGCACGCGCTCGAATTTCGGCACCGGATCGTCCTTGCGTTGTTCTGCGATCAACTCGCGGTCGCGATAGGTGCGATCGTCGTCGTCGGTCGAGTGCGAGAGAAAGCGGTAGCACTTCGCCTCGACGAGCGTCGGGCCGCCGCCGCTGCGCGCGCGATCCATCGCGATCTTCATCGTGCGGTACGTCGCGACCGGGTCGGTGCCGTCGCAGATCATGCCGGGAATGCCGTAGCCCGGCGCCTTGTCGGCGACGTCGTCGACGGCCATCTGCATCGACTGCGGCGTGGAGATCGCGTAGCCGTTGTTCTCGACCAGAAAAACGACCGGCAGCCGATGGATCGCCGAGAAGTTGACCGCTTCGTGCCACTCGCCTTGGCTCGTCGACCCCTCACCGGTCGTGCAGAGCACGGCGCGGCCGGTCTCGTTGCGATACTTCAGCGCGTAGGCGATGCCGGCCGCGTGCGTGCAGTGCGCTGCGATGATCGAGGACACCGACGCGATGCCGCGCGCGCGTCCGGTGTAGTGGTTGGGAAATTGCCGGCCGCCCGAGAGGTCGGCCGCGCGAGCGAACATGTTGGTCAGCAACTCGAGCGGCGCGATGCCGACGCCGAGCACGAGGCCGAGATCGCGATAGTACGGCACGAGGATGTCGCTGCCGCGCGCGAACGCCATCGCGGTCCCCGCTTGCAATCCCTCGTGGCCTTCGCTGCCCAGCGCGAACGGAATCTTGCCCTGACGATTCAGCTGAAAGCCGCGGTTGTCCAGCTGCCGTTGCAGGAGCATGTTGCGGAACATCGCGACGAGTTGTTCGTCGCTGAGCCCGCCGCGATCGAGCGTCGCCGCCCGAGCCGTGACCGTCTTTGCCATCGCACACCTGTTATGAGGAGAAGCGCGGAATCTCCGTCTTGTGATGCGGGACGCGTTCCCCCTCCGGCGCGAACCACGCGGGTATGGAGACGATCGTCGAAGACATGGTGCGCGTGCGGCGCATGCTGCACGAGCGGCCCGAGCTCTCGCTGGTCGAGTTCGAGACGGCGACGTACGTCGCCGACGTGCTCGGCTCGCTCGGCCTCGACGCGATCCGCACCGGCATCGGCTCGACCGGGGTGCTCGGCACGCTGGTGGGCGGGCGGCCGGGCCCGGTGACGTTGCTGCGCGCCGACATGGACGCGCTGCCGATCCGCGAGCTCAACGCCGTGCCCTACGTCTCGCAGCGCGAGGGCGTGATGCACGCCTGCGGGCACGACGGCCACGTCGCGATCTTGCTCGCCGCGGCGCGCACGCTCGCCGAGCGGCGCGCCGAGATCGCCGGCACGCTCGTCTTCTGCTTTCAGCCGGGTGAGGAAGGTGCGGCCGGCAATCGCCTGATGATCGAGGACGGCGCGCTCGAGGAGCCGCACGTCGACCGCACCTTCGCGCTGCACCTCTACAGCGGGCTCGACGTCGGCACGATCGGCGTCCGCGACGGCGCGTTCTTCGCCTCGGCCGACGAGTACGTGCTCACGATTCGCGGTCGCGGCGGTCACGGCGCGATGCCGCAGAACTCGGTCGATCCGATCGTCGCCGGCGCGCAGTTGATCACGATGCTCCAGACGATCGTCAGCCGCGAGATCGCGCCCAAGGATCCGGCCGTGTTCACCGTCGGGCAATTCGTCAGCGGCACGACGTTCAACGTGATCCCCGACGAGGCGACGCTCAAGGGCACGGTCCGCGCGTTCGATGCCGCGGTGCGGGCCAGCATGCCCGAACGGCTGCGCCGCATCGCCGCCGGTCTCGCCGAGGCGATGCGCGTCGACATCGAGGTCGACTACCGCTGGTCGTATCCGCCGACCGTCAACGCGCGCGAGCCCAACGACGTCGTCCGCTCGATCGGCCGCGAGCTGCTCGGGGCCGAGAACGTGGTCGAGCACGACGTGGTGATGTGGTCGGAGGACATGTCGTTCATGCAGGAGCAGCGGCCGGGTGCGTACTTCATCGTCGGGTCCCGCGGCGGCGAGACGACCGGCTTTCCGCACCATAACGCGCGCTTCGACATCGACGAGCGGGCGCTGCGGGTCGGGTACGAGATGATGGTGCGCCTCGGGCTCTCGGGCTGAGCGAAAAATCCCCACCTCTCCTTCGACCTTTGTATAATGACGAGTGGGGGGTTGGTGGCCTAAAGTAGAGGTCCATGTCGAATTTGCCTGCGCTGGAACATGACGCCTGCGGCGTCGGCTTTCTTGCCGACCTCGATAAGCGCGCTTCCCATGACGTCATCCGCATGTCGCTCGAGGCGGCGGCGGCGATGGCGCACCGCGGCGCACGTGCGGCCGACGGTCGCACCGGCGACGGCGCCGGCCTGCTGCTCGAGTCGCCGCGCGCGATCTACCTGCGCGAGCTCGCGCAGTCGCACATCCGGGTGCCGGAGCGGCACGTCGGCGCGCTCTGCCTGTTCCTCCCGCGCGATTTCGACGATGCCGCGAACGCGCGCGCCCAGATCGAGGCCGCCGTCCGGTTGGCCGACGTTGCGCCGCTGCGCTGGCGCGTCCCCGCGGTCGACCTCGACGTGCTCGGCGAGTACGCGCGGCGCACGGCGCCGGCCTACGAGCAACTGCTGGTCGACATGGGGCCGGGCAACGTGCGCGAGCGCATGCGCGTGGCGCGCAACCTCGTCTGGCGCGCGGTGCGCGATCTCCCCGGCGCGGTGCTGATCAGCGCGTCGGCAACCAAGGTCGTCTACAAAGGCTTGCTCTCGTCGGCCGAGCTCGGCGAGTACTTTGCCGACCTGCGCGATCCGGCGTTCGTCTCGCGCTTCGCCGTGTTCCACCAGCGTTTCAGCACCAATACGTCACCGCAGTGGCGCCTGGTGCAGCCGTTCAACTACATCGCGCACAACGGCGAGATCAACACCGTCACGGGCAACCGCGCCTGGATGCATGCGCGCGGTTTGCCCGTGCGCGCGTGGGCCAGCGACTCGATGAACTTCAACAGCGCGGTCGACGCGATGTTGGGCTCGGGCTACAAGATCGACGAAGCCGTCGACATGATGCTCTCGCCCGCCGTCGAGCCGGGCGACGACCGGCTGCGCGCGTATTACGACGCGCACATCCCGACGGTGGAACCGTGGGACGGTCCGGCCGCGATCGTGTTCGCCGACGGCGACACGGTCGGCGCGGCACTCGACCGCAGCGGCTTCCGCCCGTTGCGCTGGTGCCGCACCGCGTCGGGCAAGGTGCTCGCCGCATCGGAGACGGGCGTGGTCGATTTCGGTGACGATCCGATCGTCGAACGTGGGCGGCTCGGCCCGGGCGATCGCCTCGTCGTGCGCTTCGCCTCCGACCAGCTCGTTACGCCCGAGGCGTTCCGCAACGAACGCCGCATGCGCGCCGACTTCCGCCCGATCGTGAAGTCGTGGGCGTTCGCGCTGCCCGAACCCGTACCGACGGGCGTTGCCGGCGATCCGTCGGTCGACCGCGACCTCGCGCGCTTCGGCTACACCAAAGACGAACTCAAGGACGTCGTCTCGATCATCGCGTCGGGCGCCGGCGAGCCGGTCTCGTCGATGGGTGACGATGCGGCGCAACCGTTCCTCGAACGGCGGATGCCGATTGCGGCGTACCTGCGGCAGAAGTTCGCGCAGGTCACGAACCCGCCGATCGATTCGCTGCGCGAAGGCTTCGTCTTCGACATGCGCGTGTGGGTCGGCTCGGGCGACACGAACGGTGACGTGCCGGCGATCGGCTCGATCGTCATGCTCGAGACCGCCGTGCTCGACGAAGGTGCGTTCGACGATCTGCGCTTCGACGCGCGTCTCGTGCAACATCGCATGCCGCTCGAACTGGGCGCGGCGAAACTCCAGGATCGCATTCAAGAACTCTGCGACGAAGCGGAGAACGCGGTGCGCGACGGCGCGACCTATCTCGTGCTCGACGATCGCGGCGTCACGACGCCCGTGCCGGCGATCCTCGCCGCGGGTGCGATCCATCAGCGGTTGATCGCGGCGGGTTTGCGCATGCAGGCCTCGATCGCGGCGACCGACGGCTTCTCGCGTGACGCGCACTCGGTCGCGGCGCTGATCGCCGTCGGCGCGAACGTGGTGACGCCGTGGCTCTCGCTGCGCTACGCCGAACGAGCGGGCACGCGCAACGCGTTCCTCTCCACCGTGCGTTCGGGCATCGTCAAGATCATGGCGAAGCTCGGCATCTGTTCGCTGCGCTCGTACATCGGCGCGCAGACGTTCGAGTCGCTCGGCCTCGGCCGCGACATCGTGAACGCGTGCTTCCCCGGCCTGCGCGCGCACGTGCCCGCCGTGTCGTTCGCGAACTTCGAAGAGGATCTGCGCACGTGGAGTGCCGCCGCGGCGAACGGCGACGAGGTGCAGGATCGCGGACTCTTCCGCTACCGGCGCGAGGGCATCCGCCACGCGTTCGATCCGGGCTTGCTCAAGACGCTCCGCGCGGCCGCGATGAAGGGCGACGAGGCCGCGTTCCTCGAGCTCTCCGACCGGCTCGAATCGCGCGAGCCGATCAACCTGCGCGATCTGGTGAATCCGGTTGCGCTCGACAAGCCGATCCCGCTCGAGAGCGTCGAACCGCTCGAGGCGATCTACCCGCGCTTCGTGACCGCCGCGATGTCGCTCGGCGCGCTCGCGCCCGAAGTGCACAAGACGATCGCGCTGGCCGCGAACCGGCTCGGCGCGCGCAGTAATTCCGGCGAAGGCGGCGAGGAAGTCGAGCGTTACGCGCGCACGCCGGATTCCGGCCGCAGCGCGATCAAGCAGGTCGCCTCGGCGCGCTTCGGCGTCGGCATGACCTACCTCGCCAGCGCCGACGAGATCGAGATCAAGATGGCGCAGGGCTCGAAGCCCGGCGAGGGCGGACAGATCCCGGGCTTCAAAGTGTCGCTCGAAATCGCGACGCTGCGCGGCGCGTCGGAGGGGCAAGGCCTGATCTCGCCGCCGCCGCACCACGACATCTACTCGATCGAAGACCTCGCCGAGTTGATCTACGATCTGCGCCGTGCCGCGCCGCACGCGCGCATCGCGGTGAAGCTCGTGGCGCAGGGCGGCATCGGCTACGTGGCGAGCGGCGTCGCGAAGGCCAACGCCGACGTGATCCACATCAGCGGCTACGACGGCGGCACCGGCGCCTCACCGCTCGGCTCGATCAAGTCGGCCGGCCTGCCGTGGGAACTGGGCCTGGTCGAAGTGCACCACACGCTGATCGCGAACGGCCTGCGCTCGCGCGTGAAGTTGCGCGTCGACGGCGGGTTCAAGACCGGCCGCGACGTCGTGCTCGCGACGATGCTCGGCGCCGACATGTGCGGCTTCGGCACGACGCTGCTGGTCGCGCTGGGATGTATCTACGCGCGCCAGTGTCACAAGAACACCTGTCCGGTCGGCATCGCATCGCAAGATCCGAAGCTCCGCGCGAAATACAAAGGCACGCCGGAAGAAGCGGAGACGTTCTTCCGCTTCATCGCGGGCGACGTGCGGCGCCGGCTCGCCGAACTCGGCGCGTCGTCGCTCGACGAGATCCGCGGCCGCTCCGACCTGTTGCGCCCGCGCGAAGAGCTGAGCGATCGCGATCACGAGATCGACTTGAGCGAAGTGCTCCGTCTGCCCGAACCCTCGCGCATGGGCGACGTCCGCTTGGCGGACGATCCGCATGTCGACGACATGTGCGGTCCGAACGAGGTCGTGCGACTGCGTCCGTGCGATCGTTCGGTCGGCTCGCGCCTCGCCTACGACATCGTGATGAAGCGTGGCGCCGGTCAGCCGGCCGCCGCGCAGGTTCGCCGGTACACGGGCAGCGCGGGGCAGAGCTTCGGCGCGTTCATCACCGCGGGCTTGCGCCTCGAACTCGACGGCGATGCCAACGACTACGTCGGCAAGAGCATGGAAGGCGGCACGATCGTCGTGCGCACGCCAGGGTCGGCCGACGAACCGTCGATCGGCAACGCGTGCTTCTACGGCGCGCGTGGCGGCGAGGCGTTCGTCACCGGCACGGCCGGCGAGCGGCTCGCGGTGCGCAACAGCGGCGCGACGGTGGTCGTCGAGGGCGCCGGCGCGCACGCCTGCGAGTACATGACCGCCGGATCGGTGGCGATCCTCGGGCCGATCGGCCGCAACGCGGCCTCGGGCATGAGTGGCGGCGAGGCGTTCTTCCTCGGCACCGAAGCCGACGTGATTGAGAAGCTCGGCCCGACCGAACTGCGGCCGCACGCGCTCGACGCGACGGCCACCGAACGGCTGTACCGGATGCTGTCCGCGCACGCGGCAGCGACCGGTTCGGCGCGCGCGACCGCGCTGCTCGCCGACTGGCCGGCGTCGGCCGCGCAGTTCGTGCGGCTCGCGCCGGGCGCGCGTGCGCCCGAAGCGCCTAGGCTGCCGGCGGAGCCGGCGGTTTCGGTGCCGTCGCCTCGGTAACGGCTCGCGCCGCCTGATGAATGGCGGCGCGCGCGTTCTCGGCGATCGGCGCGAGCCCGGCTTGGGCGCCCTCGACGCCTTTGCCGAGAACGTCCTTTCCGGTCGCGATGAACGTGGTGAGGTGGCCCTGGGCGGCGGCGAGTTGCGTCTGGGCCGCCTCGGCCACGTAGGGCGCGCGATCGATCAGCGTCTTCTGCAGGTCTTGGGCGCGATTGACCGCTTCGGCGACGAGCGGCTTCGCCTGTTCCGTCCCTTTGGTGATCGCCTCGGCGACCGTCTTCTGCAGGGTTTTCGCGCTCTCGAGCGCCTGGTTTACGAAGTCGTTGTTCACGGATCGTCCTTTTGTGGTGCGGAAGAAGTGCGAATCAGGCCGGTTCCGACGGGTCGTCGCGCTCGGTGACGGTGAGCACCCAGCGCAGGGCGCGACCGTATTGGTCGAGCTCACGAATGATACGGGAAATCCACGCAAACGTTGCATCGTCGTGCGCGATGCGACCTTCGGCGTCGTCCAAGGTTCGTACCCATGCCATGATGGCGTCCAGTTGCCGCTCGAGCCGTTCCCAGCGATCGCGCAGTGTTTGCTCGGAGGCATCGGGAAGGCGTTCGAGAACGGGCGGCGCCGGGAGTTCGGGATGCTCGATCGCAAACTCCAGCCGCGCCAGCGAATACTCGCCGCTCCTCGTGATGAAAGAAGATAGAGCCCGTACGATGCGTTGGTCCATTACTTCTGCAACAGCGTCATTGAGCGCGCCCTCGGGGTCTCTTTAAACATGAGCTCGGAACGTCGTTACGTCATCATCGGGAACGGATTTGCTGGGACGACTTGTGCGGAACAGCTGCGCAAGATCGACGCGTCGGCATCGATCACGATGTTTGCGGACGAACCATATCCGCTGTACAACCGGATCGCCCTGCCGCCGCTCCTGCGCAAACAGGTTGCCGAAGCGAAGGTGATCATCCGCGACGTCGCGTGGCACGAGAAGCACGCGATCGACCTGCGTCTCGGCACGCGCGTCGAGAAGATCGACCACGAGGGCAAGACGGTGACCGCCGCCGGCAAGGAGTGGCCGTTCGATGCGCTCCTCGTGGCCACGGGCGGCCGCCCGAATCCGGCCGATGCGCCCGGCGCCGCGGGCGCGCACAACATCTTCAACTTCCAGTACATGGACGACACGAAGGCGATCTCCGAGACGCTCGAGACGGCCAAGACGGCCGTGTCCGTCGGCGGTTCGTTCATCGCCTACGAACTCGCCGAAGCGTTCGTGTCGCGCGGCGTGCAGACGCACTGGCTCATCCGCGGGCCGCGCTTCTTGCGCCGCATGCTCGACGAAATCTCGGGCGAACTGCTCGACGAAGCGGCGCGCGCCGACGGCTGCATCATCCACTACAACGATGAGGTGAAGTCGTTCACGCGCAGCAACGGCGCGATCACCAAGGTCGTGACGAAGCAGGGTGCGGAGATCGACGCCGACGTGGTCGGCATCGGACTCGGGTTGACGATCAATACCGAATTGGTGGCCGGCACGCCGATCGAGATCGGCACCGGGATCAAGTGCGACGATCGCCTCGAGACCGCCGTGAAGGGCATCTATGCGGCGGGCGATGCGGCCGAGTTCTACTATCCGATCGCCGACATGCACTACCGCATGGGCACCTGGAACAACGCGGGCGCGCACGGCAAAGTCGCGGCGGCCAACATGGCCGGCGGCGACGTGCGTTATCACGACGTGCCGGAATATTCGTCGAAAATTTTCAGCGAGCAGACGATCACGCAGTTCGGGCTCTCGCCGGAATACCGCGACGACCTCACCATGGTGCGCAGCATCGAGCCCGAGAAGAAGTGGTATCGCGCGCTGTGGTTCCGCGAAGAACAGCTCGTCGGCGGGCTCCTCATCGGCAAGGGCAATCGGGCCGGGAAACGCCGCTACCTCGACGCGATCAAGGCGAAGACGCAGTTCCCCACCTCGGAGCACGAGTCGTTGCTCCACTGGCACGCCGACCAGTAGCGGCGATCAGGCGGAGCGGCGTTTCGGCGTCTTCTTCGCCGCGGTTCCCTTGGCGGCGGCACCTTTCGTGCGCGTGTCCTTCGCGTAGAGGTAGGCTTTGAGCGTGTTCGGCGAGATCTTGATCTCGGAACCGATGCGCTCGGCAATCTCTTCCAACGTGTACCCGCGCGCCATCGCCCCGCGAATTTCCGGCTCGAGTTCGGCCACGGCTTCGCGCGCGGTGATGAACCGCTGCGCAGGCTCGAGCGCCTTCAGCTGATTCTTGACCTCTTTGACGACGCGGGGATCGAGATGCTTACTCATGCGCTCTCGTCCGTTGTACCGTGGGGGCAATCATCCGTCAAGCTGAGACGTCGCGCGTTTGCGAGCGGCGCTGCGAAAAGATCAGCGCGTGCACGACGTCGGCGTCGACGCGCGGACCGGCGAGTGACGCCAGCACGTCGAGGGCGCCGCGTTTGCCCAAGCCGGCGACGCCCGGCATGTGACGCATGAGCGCGTCGTAGATATCGGCGACGACGACGATCCGCGCCTCGATTCCGGGCACGACGTCGTCGAAGAGCGTGCCCGCGTCGGCCGCGAAGCGCGCGAGTGCCGGTTCGCCGCGCACGAGTTCGACGGTCGCGGCGCGCAAGCGCCCTTGTTGCTCGAGAAAGCGTCGTTCGCATGCCGGAGTTGCCGCGCCGGCCCCCTCCGCGAGCGTTCCGACCTCGTGCAACGTCCCGAGGATCGACGCGCGTGCGATGGACGCTTCCGGCAGATCGAGCATCCGCGCCAGCGTCGCGCTCAGAGCGCCGCAGGCCAGCGCGTGTTCGGCGAGTTGGAGATCGCGGGCCGCGATGCGGGCCACGAGCGCGGCAAGCGCGCGGCGTTCGTCGATGGAGATCTCAAGCGGCATCCCGTTCCGCAATCCTCTCGCCGGCTGGTGGAAAATACCCGATCCTACGATCGCAGCATTCCGCGGATACAGCAAAGATATATCCGCATTGATGGCGTGTGTGTGACAGATACGTTGCAGAACCATTTCTCGAATTCGCCGGTGGCGCCGAGGGTTGGCTGGGTTGGGGGTGCGGGGACTGTGCGGGTGCGCGCGAATGGCCCCCGCGTACCATGATCGACGCCCCCGTCACCTCCGATCTGCCGGCGCGCTTCGCTGCGATCGTCGGCCAGCGTAACGCGATCAGCTCGCCGAGCGACCTGCGCACGTACGAGTGCGACGGGCTGCTCGGGCTGCGCATCCGGCCGGAGATCGTCGTGCTGCCGGCGACCACCGATGAGGTCGCCGCCTGCGTGCGCCTGGCGAGCGAGGCCGGGATGCCGATCGTTCCACGGGGCGCGGGCACCGGACTCTCCGGCGGCGCGCTGCCCGTCGCGGGCGGCGTGATCGTCGGGACGTCGCGCATGACGCGCATCCTCGAGATCGATCTGCCGAACCGGCGGATGCGCGTGCAGCCGGGCGCGATCAACCTCGACCTCTCTCGCGCGCTGGCGCCTGCCGGCTACTATTACGCGCCCGATCCGTCGTCGCAGAGCGTCTGCACGATCGGCGGCAACGTCGCCGAGAACTCCGGCGGAGCGCACTGCCTGAAGTACGGCTTCACCGTCAACCACGTCGTCGCGGCGCGGCTCGTCACGAGCGACGGTAGCGTGGTCGACATCGGCTCGTGGAACGGGGCCGCCGACGCGCTCGGCTACGACCTGATGGGCGTCGTCGTCGGCAGCGAAGGGCTGCTCGGCATCGTGACGGAGGTGGTGGTGCGCATCAGCCGCGTGCCCGAGGCGACGCGCACGATCTTCGCGACCTTCCCCTCGACCGACGAAGCCGGAGCGGCGGTGTCGGCGATCATCTCGAACGGCATCGTGCCGGCCGCGATCGAGATGTGCGATGCGCTCGCGATCGAAGCGATCGTCGCCGCTACCGGCGTCGACTGGCCGCTCGATGTCGGTGCCGCCTTGTTGATGGACGTCGACGGGCTCGCGATCGAAACCGAACACACGGCCGACGCGGCGATCGCGCTGATGCAGCGCTGCGGTTCGCTCGAGATCCGCGCGCCGCGCGATGCGGCCGAACGCGCGCTGATGTGGAAGGGCCGCAAATCGGCGTTCGCGGCGATGGGCCGCATCTCGCCGAATTATCACGTGCAAGACGGCGTGATCCCGCGCAAGGACATCGCCGCCGTGTTGCGCGAGATCGCGCAGCTCGGCCGCGACGCGGGCCTGCGCATCGCGAACGTCTTTCACGCCGGCGACGGCAACCTCCATCCGCTCGTGCTCTACGATGCGGCCGTGCCGGGCGAAGAGGCGCGCGCCGAAGCGGTCGCGGGCGAGATCTTGCGCGTGTGCTTGCGCTACGGCGGATCGGTGACGGGCGAACACGGCGTCGGCCGCGACAAGGCGTGCTATCTCGGCGAACAGTTCAGCGCCGACGATCTCGCCACGATGCAGTTCGTGCGCGCGGCCTTCGATCCGCGCGCGCTCTTCAATCCCGATAAGATGTTCCCCACGCCGCGGCTGTGCGGCGACGTTCCCGGCCGCTACGTGCCCCATCCGCTCGAAACGAGCGGCGACGTGGGCCGCGGGTGAGCGCGGCGATCAGCATCGCCGGCGTCACGCCGGAGCACGATCTCGCCCCGGGCGACCGGGTGCAACTCATCGCGATGGTGCGCGAACTCGCGGCCGCGAAGCGCACGTTCGCCTTCGCGGGCGGCGGCACGGACCTCGACTTCGGCAACGCGCCGCGCGCGCTCGACGCGGTGATTCGCACGCGCGCGCTCAATCGCGTGATCGAGTACGCACCCGAGGATCAAACGATCACGGTCGAAGCGGGGATGCGTTTCGGGGCGCTCGACGCCGTGCTCGCCGAAGCGGGGCAGATGCTGCCGATCGACGTCGGCGATCGCGCGCAGGCGACGGTCGGCGGGGCGATCGCGACCAACGCGTTCGGTTCGCGCCGCCACCGCTACGGGTCGATCAAGGATCTGATCGTCGGCGTCGAGATCGTGCGGCCCGACGGCACGCTGGCGCGCGGCGGCGGCAAAGTGGTGAAGAACGTGGCCGGTTTCGACCTGCCGAAGCTGATGGTCGGTTCGCTCGGCACGCTCGGCGCGATCGTCAGCGCGACGCTGCGCGTGTTTCCGATCGCGCGCGCGACCGGAGCGATCGCGCTCGACGTGCCGCCGCGTCATTCGCTCACGCGCGCACTGCTCGACGATCGCGCGCTCGATCCGATGGCCGTCACGTGGTCGGCGGAGTCGGGTCTCGTGTTGACCTTCGCCGGACTCGAGGCCGCGGTCGACGCGCAGTGCACGCGCGTCGTCACCGCCGCCGATGCGGCCGGCGTGCGGGCGTCGGTGCTCGACGCCGACGCGCTCGCTCGCGTGCTCGCGCGCGAACGCGAGGTGCGCCGGCGCGGCGCCTGGCGCGCAACCATCGCGCACGCGCCGGCTGCCGCGCAGCCGCTCCCGCTGGCCGAGCGAGCGACCCAGATCGCGTACCCGACGCTCGGCGTCGCGATCGTCTCGGGCGAAGCCGCGCCGTTCACCCTCGCCGACGTCGAGCGGGCGCGCGCGTCGGCCAACGTCGTCATCCACGCGATGCCCGGGCGCGTGCGGGGGCAGCTCGATGCCTGGGGCCCGCCGCCGCCCGCGTTTCCCATCATGCGCGCGCTCAAGGCGCAGTTCGATCCGCACGGGCTCTGCAATCCCGGGCGTTTCATCGGAGGATTGTGAACGTGTCATCGACGGCGGGCGAACGGACCTATCGCGATCTGATCTCCGACTGCGTGCACTGTGGATTCTGTCTGCCGGCATGTCCGACGTATGCGTCGTGGGGCAACGAGATGGATTCGCCGCGCGGTCGCATCGACTTGATGAAGGGCGTGCACGACGGCGTCATCGCGCTCGACGACGGCGTGCGCGCGCACTTCGATGCGTGTCTGGGCTGCATGGCCTGCGTCACCGCGTGCCCGTCGGGCGTGGAGTACGGCACGCTGATCGAAGCGACGCGCGCGCGCGTCGAGACGGCGACGACGCGCGAACCGCTCGACGCGTTCTTCCGCGCGTTCATCTTCGCGCTGATGCCCTATCCGAAGCGGCTGCGGCTGTTGGCGTGGCCGCTGGTGCTCTACGCGCGCAGCGGCGTGCAGCGGCTCGTGCGCGCCGCCGGAATCCTGCGCGGGCTGCCGCCGCGCATCGCGCAACTCGATGCGCTGGTGCCGCCGCTCTCGTTCGACGACCTGCGCCGCGACGTTGCCGAACGAACGCCCGCGAACGGCGAACGGCGCGCGGTGGTCGGGCTCGTCACCGGGTGCGTGCAACGCGCGTTCTTTCCCAACGTCAACGCGGCGACGGTGCGCGTGCTCGCGGCCGAAGGCTGCGAGGTCCACGCGCCGGCGGACCAGGGATGCTGCGGCGCGCTCTCGCTGCACGCCGGCCGGCTTGCTGAAGCGAAGCGCTTCGCGCAGCGCTTGATCGAGCGCTTCGATGGCGCCGGCGTCGAGACGATCGTGATCAACGCGGCCGGCTGCGGCTCGACGCTCAAGCAGTACGGCGAACTCTTCGCCGACGATCCGCGGTGGGCGGCGCGCGCGGCGGCGTTCGCGGCGAACGTTCGCGACGTGAGCGAGTTTCTCGCGCCGCTCGAACCGCGTGCGCCGCGCGGTGCCCGGGCGCAGCGCGTCGCCTATCACGATGCCTGTCATCTCGCGCACGCGCAGCGCGTCCGCGAAGCACCGCGCGCGTTGCTGCGCACGATTCCGGGGCTCGAGCTCGTCGAGATCCCGCAAGGCGAGCAGTGTTGCGGGAGTGCGGGGACCTACAACCTCTTCGAGCCGCTCGCGGCGCGCGAGATCGGCGAGCGGAAAGTCGACAACGTCGTCGGCGTCGCGCCGGATCTGGTCGCGAGCGCGAACCCCGGCTGTACGCTGCAGATGCAATCGATCGCGCGCGAGCGCGGCGTGAAGCTCCGCGCCGCGCACCCGATCGAACTGCTCGATGCCGCGATTACAGCGGCTTGCGACGGTGGCTCGAAATCCCGATCGACGTCGTCGTGATGTTGACCGGAATGGCGACCGACGAGACGGCCGTTCCGCCCGCTCCGGTCACGGTCAGCGTGCACGCCGCCGCGGTCGACGGCGTCGTCGGCGACGACACCGGCGTCACCGTGATGTGCAACGGACTCGGTCCGCTGCTCGGGCTGACCGACATCGCGGCGCCCGGCGCGCACGTAGAGGACGTGGTGAGGATCGTGCCGGCCGGATTCTGCGTGACGATCACCGTTTGCGGCGTCAGCGAGGTGAAGTTCAGCGCCGTCACCGTGGGCGAGACGCTGCCGTACACGGTGAACGACGTCGTCGGGACGGTGTAGCCGCTGGCCGACGCCCCGACGGTGAACGTGCCGGGCGCGATCAGGTTGCCCGAGATCGCGCCGTTGAGCGTGGTTCCGCTCAGGGATTGGGTGACCGTGCAACTGATCACCGACGCGGGCGAGCAGGTCACCGACGCCTCGCCGGTCGCATTCGATTGGGAGAACGGCCAGGTGAAGGGGATGGGGAAGCTGGCGTTTGCGCCGGGATAACTCAGTTGAACGACGAGTGCCCCGGGTTGACCGGTCGACGGGGGCGTGATGGCATTCGACCCCTTCGAGGTCGCGGCGACCACGCCGCCGACCGCCGCGGCACCTCCGGCGGCAGCCGCGACCGTGCCGCCCAAGCCGGCGCCGGCCGTGCCGGTGCCGGTGCCGGAGAGCGAGTTCGTCGGGTCGAGCGTGTTGCCGGTCGGATTCGGGTTGAACGGGTTCTGATTACCGTTGAATTGGTTGATCGCCGGGTTGTTGACGGTGGGATTGGCCGTGATCGTCGTGGTCGCGGTGAGCGGGCTCGAACCGAGGACGGTGAGCGTCTCGTTGGTCACGAGCGATACGGTTTGCTGGCCGACTTGCACGGTCACGTCGCCGACGGCGCACGAGACGCAGACGACCTGCGTTCCCGACGGACCCGCGATGAGAAAGCCTTCGGTGCCGCGCACGGCGATCTGCGAGGTCGGCGTGCTGAAACGGTAGTTCGATTGGGCGCCCTGCGGGTGGCGAATCGCGAAGTGCAACGCGCCGTTCAGCAACGTGATCGCGTTCTGCTGGCCCGACGAAACCTCGTTGAACGCGCCGACTTGCACTTTGGTGTTCTCACCGATATCGATCTCCGATGAGTCCTTGACGCGAAGCACCGCCTGCCCGTTCGGCCGCGTGACGGCATATGCATCGTCGGGCAGATCGAGGCGGCCGAAGATCGCTTTGAACTCGCCGGGATCGCTCTGCTGGTAGCCGACGATGCCCTTCACGCGCAGTAACTGCTTATCGCCCGTCTCCGGCGAAACGCGCGAAGACATCATGCTGAGAACAGCCAAGAAACTCAGCGTCCCAACGCTGAGCCGTCGAACGAGCATAGCAGCCCGTTTTGGCACGTAACCCCAGTAACCATTCGTGACGGACGACATATTCCCGAACACCTATGCAGCGCTGGCGGAGGCGTGGCGGTCGGCGCGACACGCGACCGGGCTGCGGTTGCGCGAGGTCGCCTGCGTCGGCGCGCCGCGCACGTTGCTGGTGGGCGAGATCGGGGCGCACGATCGGCCGGTGGTCGTGCTCTCGGCGGGCGTGCACGGCGACGAGCCGGGCGGCGCCTGGGCGCTCCTCACGCTGGTCCGCGACGGCTTGCTCGATCCGCGTTTCGCGTATCGCATCTGGCCCTGTCTCAACCCCACGGGTTTCGATGCAGGCACGCGCGCCAACGCGGAGGGCACCGACGTGAATCGCAGTTTCGGCGGCGGCGGGCGCACGCCCGAGGCGCGGGCCGTCGTCACGGCCGATCGCGATCGCCGCTTCGCGCTCACGATCGATCTGCACGAGGACCACGAAGCCGACGGTTTCTACCTCTACGAGACGGCGCTGCCGCCATGGACATCGCGCTATGCCCGGCCCGTGATCGAGGCGCTCGGCGCGGCGGGTTTTGCGCTTCAGACGTTCACCCCCGGCTTCGAACTCGGGCCGCCCGGGAGCGAGGTGGCGCAGCAGCGCGCCGTCGGCACGGTGCTCGTCGACGCGGCGGCCGAGGCGCCGTTCTACGGGCGCGACCTGCCCCAGGGGCTGGTGGCCGTGCGGCGGGCGACGCCGTGCGCGCTCACCTTCGAGACGCCGCTCCAACGCCCGCGGGCGGAGCGCATCGCGATGCACCGGGTCGCGGTCGTGAACGCGATCGCGACGCTCGCCGCCTTGGTATGAACGTTCATCTTCCGGCGCGAACCCCGGAAGAAGATGCCTGAACGTGATTCGCTCGAGGTCGACGTGCTCTTCGTCGGCGCCGGTCCGGCCAGTCTCGCCGGAGCGATCCGGCTCCGTCAGGTCGCCGCCGCGAGCGGGCGCGACGTCTCGGTGATGGTGATCGAGAAGGGCGGGGAGATCGGCAACCACGGCCTCTCGGGCGCCGTCGTCGATCCGCGCGCGCTGCACGAGCTCTTCCCGGGCGAGGACATCACGGGAGGCCTCGACGCGCCCGTCGGCGGCGACGAGCTGTGGTTCCTCACCGCGCGCGGCAAGATCAAGGCGCCGTTCACGCCGCCCGTGCTCGACAACCGCGGCAAGCACGTCGCGTCGCTCAACCGGCTCGCCCGGTGGCTCGGTGAGAAGGCGGAGGCCGCCGGCGTCGACGTGTTCCCCGCCTTTCCGGGCCAGGAACTGCTGTGGGACGGCGATCGCGTGATCGGCGTCCGGGTCGGCGACAAGGGCGTCGGTGCGAACGGCGCGCGGAAATCGAACTACGAGCCGGGGCCGGATCTCTTCGCGCGGGTGGTGGTGCTCGGTGAGGGCCCGCGCGGCACGCTCGCCAAGACGGCGATCGCCAAGCTCGGGCTCGACCGCGACCGCGATCCGCAAGTGTACGCCGTCGGCGTGAAAGAGATCTGGAAGGTGCCGGCCGGGCGGCTCGCGCCCGGGCACGTGATCCATACGCTCGGCGCGCCGTTGCCCAGCGACACGTTCGGGGGCGGCTGGATCTACGGGATGAACGGCGACATCGTCGACATCGGGCTCGTCACCGGACTCGACTACGCCGACCCCACGACCGACCCGCACAACCTCTTTCAGCAGATGAAGCAGCTGCCGGCGATCGCGCCGCTGCTCGCGGGCGGAACGCTGCTCCGCTACGGCGCCAAGGCGATCCCCGAAGGCGGGCTCTACGCGATGCCGCGTTGCTACGCCGACGGACTGTGTCTGATCGGCGACAGCGCCGGCTTCCTGAACGGCCTGCGCCTCAAGGGCATCCACCTCGCGATGAAGTCGGGGATGCTGGCCGCCGAGGCGATCGCCGCCGCGCTCGCCGCCGAGCGGACCGACGCGGCCGCGCTCGCCCGCTACGAGGAGGCGTTCCGCGCATCGTGGGCGTTCGACGAACTCTACGCGGCGCGCAACTTCCACGCCGGCTTCAAATCGGGCGTGTGGGGCGGCATGCTCAACGCGGCGCTCGGCACGCTCACCGGCGGCCGCGGCTTCGGGTTCGCCGAAAAGTTGACGGGCGAGGAAGGCTTCGCGCGGATGCGACCGCTCGCTTCGTTCCCGCCCGCTTCGCGCGAGCGGCGCATCGTGCCCGACAACGTGCTCACGTTCGACAAGCTGACCGACGTGTTCAACAGCGGCACGATGCACGATGAAGATCAACCCGCGCATCTCCACGTCGCCGACACCGGCATCTGCGCGGACCGCTGCACGGTCGAATTCGGCAACCCCTGTCAGTATTTTTGCCCGGCCAGCGTCTACGAACCGCACTTCACGAGCGTGGGCGACCACGTCGAGGGACGCTTGCAGATCAACTTCGCCAACTGCGTCCACTGCAAGACCTGCGACATCATGGACCCCTACCAGATCATCACCTGGGTGCCCCCGCAAGGCGGCGAAGGCCCCGTCTACACCGGCCTCTGACCGGAATCCATGCCATCGCGGTCAACGCGGAGGTGCACTGATGCGCTGGAGCGCTTGGTGCGATGATGCGGTGG
>Ga0116228_10001563_pt1 | contig 19152 bp, 18 predicted proteins | sample S1TSphfallax_2_FD_89694 | JGI IMG/M metagenome (GOLD analysis project Ga0116228, IMG submission 89694) | Host-associated microbial communities from peat moss isolated from Minnesota, USA - S1T2_Fc - Sphagnum fallax MG | ecosystem: Host-associated > Plants > Peat moss > Unclassified | place... | reverse complement strand
CTGGAAAATTTTCTGGAAATTGCAAAATTGAAGGAAACAAAATCTCCATCTTCATACCTGTAAAGAATGTTGTTACCCTTAAATAAATAAGAAAAAAAGGATTTTGTAAAGAACCGTTTTCACGGCTGTCCCAAATAGTATCATCAATATAAAATGATTTCTTAAAAGGGTGAAGTTGTTTGCAATTCATAAAGCATTTTGAAAAAAAATCATTTGTATTTGTAGTATAAGGTAAATCATAGGCTTTACCTGTAGTAAAGCAATTATAAAGCAATGAGGCAAAATTTATCATGAACCAAACCTATGTAAATCATGAGGCATATACCAACGGGAGGGTTCTTATGCCTACTACTCCTCAATAGTGGGAGGGTTCTTACACCTATATAAATGCATTCACATTTGGTGTTAGGGACTCTAGTGTGTCGAATGCACTACCACCATGCTAGTCATCATTTAGGACTTACATCTACTTACCATGAACATTTTATGTTAAGCTAACCACATTGACTTAACATTAAGCTCTTGTTCATTTAACATAGAGTACCACCTAGGGTGCCACCTAGGATGCCACCTAGATTTTGCATTTAACACTGACTTAACATCACGTGTGAATGCACCAGGATAAGTAAGCATAATTTCTCTCCCACCCTTGAGGAGTACGCATAACATCCCTCCTAGGAAATTCTTGGATACATACATACATACATACGTATACACACACAGGAAAATACATACATACATACATACATACATATAGTGCTCTTGTCGTGTTGTCAGCGTTTGGTGGTGCTCGAAATCCCGTGCTCCTTTCGTAAATTCTAGCTTCTTCTCTCTGTTTGGAGCTCGTGTTGTGCTTGCTGAGTGTCTCTGCGGGGATCGGTGGCGGATCACGGTGGGGGCGATGTATGGCAGCTGAAAAAGAGGGTGGGTGAGACGAGAATCGGGCAGGGAAAATTCAATCGCACAGTTCGAATAGGCTTTTTGCCTCTCCGATCAAAGCTGCCTGACTGATCCATTCTTTCTGTTTTCTGGTAATGCTGAGCTTCTTGTTTCTTGCTTTCTTTCTTCATTTCAAAGGCTTGGAGTAGGTGTCTCTCTTCTCTGTTTCTACTCGAGAATCTAGAAGTCGCGCACTTCACGGTCATATGCGTTTGCTACTGTGGTTTTCATGAAACCCTAACTAGGGTTTCTGTTTCGAAATTCTAGTGTGTACAAAGGAGCGGGACGGGTTTTCTGTTTTCGGCTCTCGTTTTGGGCGTCATGATGGGCTCGGAAGAAGACGAGGGACGTTTGTACACATCCACAGACATGATGGAGAGCTTAACTCTGGATACAGAGCCGCATCCCTTCCTCTCCAACAGTGATTACCGAAATGCAATGTCAGGAGGAGACAGTTTTTTTGCATCATCACTGCAAGAATCGCATCCACTAGCAGCTAAATCTGTAGATGCACATCAATTAGGGTTTGAAGATTCGGCCCGGAGCAGTGGCAGCTTGAGAGAGGATATGGTGGAGCCACCATCATATGCTGATGCCGTGTTTGCTCGAGATTTGAGCCACAACACAACATCAGCTTTCTTGCAGACAAATTCATTCTCAGATGTGCTCAGGATCACAGTGAGCAATCCGCAGAAAATTCCAGAAGCAGGTGCATCAATGGCAGCTGGGATTGCTTCTTCGTATGTGACCTATTTAATCAACACACACACAAATATTTCATCTTACCAAGGGTCAGATTTCAGTGTCCGGCGACGCTTCCGGGATGTTGTGACGCTCTCAGACAGACTTGCAGAAAGCTTCAGGGGGTTTTTCATCCCTCCTCGGCCAGACAAGAATGTTGTGGAGAGCCAGGTGATGCAAAAGCACGAGTTTATTGAAAATCGGCGTGCAGCATTGGAGAAGTACTTGCGCCGATTGGCTGCCCATCCTGTTCTTCGCCAAAGTGATGAGCTCCGTTTGTTCCTGCAAGTTGAGGTGAATTATTCTCTTATAAAGAATGACTTATTGTTTGGCATCTAACATGGACCATCCCCTGCACGAGAAATGTTGTGAATATGTGCATGGAAATTTAGCTTGCTATCTTGGAAGCAAATTTCCTTTATTCTGGGATGTATTCATGACCATCTTAAGGATAAGTTCCATGGCTTGTAAATCTTTATGGACTTTTCCTTTTGTCATGCAATAGGATAATTTTTTTATTGCAGGGAAAATTGCCCCTGTTGCCAACAACAGATATGGCATCACGTATGCTAGATGGGGCAGTGAATCTTCCTCGGCAGCTTTTTGGGGAAGGCAGTGTGATTCTTGCACCACAAGAAGCAGCACAGCCTGCAAAAGGTGGCCGAGATTTGGTGCGATTATTCAAAGAGCTGAAGCAGTCAGTTACAAATGACTGGGGCGGCAGCAAGCCTGCCATCATTGAAGAAGACAAAGAGTTTCTCGAGAAAAAAGAGAAATTGCAAGACCTTGAACACCATCTCAGTGATGCCTCCCAGCAGGTAGATTGACAATCTTTATCCTGGGAATTTAAGGGGGTTTGGGCTGCAAGCTTGACTGTAATGCTAAAGCTACAAACCCTATCTGGGAAGCATGTCAGCATGATGTATGTTAGACAGGAGGAGGACAAATTATGAGCCTGGTAAGTCATGGTTTATCAACGTAATGTCATTTGGTCAAGAGGCATGAGTAACAAAGAAATTGGAGACTTCTGTCTTATTCCCAGGGAAGACCTGATTCTAATTCCTGAAATCACTGACCTCAGGAACTTAAAGTGATCAGTTATTTAAGGGTCTAGATAAGGGGTGCAGGCAGAGCTGGTGGTGAAAGCTCAGCAAGAGGTGGGGGAAGTTATGGGGGAGCTTGGGCTGGCCTTCATCAAGCTTGCCAAATTTGAGACACGGGCAGGGCTCACACCAGCACATGCTGCTGATGCAAAATGTGTTGCCACTGGGGCTGTTAAGGCTAGTCGCTTCTACCGGGAATGCAATGCCCAGTCTGTAAGGCACTTGGTGAGACCTCAGGCTTCAAATTGCTTTCCTCTTCCTGTATTTGTTTTTGAAACCTCCAGGGCGGTGTAGGGTCTACTTCTGGTTTTCCAGAAACCCTCAGAACAGGCCATCACCTCTGCCAGGAATTTCTACAACATGTGTCAGATTAGACTCTATCTCTCATTTCAGCCATGGTGAGCTCATCCATCAAGCATCTATCTGACCCTGGTTTTAATATTTGGATATAGCCAGCTGCAAGACAGTAAAATCCACCATTTCTGCTTCGTTCTTGACAGTTATTCTTTCTTGGAGAGAGTTCAGTGTTGGGGTATAGCCTGAGTTGTAGGCCCTCCTCAAAACAGATATGATCCTTGTATGTGAGTAGAGATATATCACTGAGGCAAGTGATGTATGCAAAGGCTTGTGAAGGGGAAATGCATCATTGTCAATTGCACTAGCCAGAGGAATGAATTTAGGTTACTTTTTCCCATCAGGACACTCATACTGTGATTTGATGCCCTACTTTTGTATATCTTAACAGGATGAGCTGCATGAGTACTTAGGACTTATGCAAGCTTTGCACATAGCATTTGCGGACCGCTCGAATGCCCTTCTCACAGTGCAAACATTCATGTCTGATGTGGCTGCAAACAACATGCAAATTGAAAAACTTGAGGCAGCTTCAAACAAAGTTTTTGGTGGAAGCAAGACTCAAAACCGCAAAATCAGTGAGCTCAAAGAGGCAGTGAAAGTCACTGGAGAAGCACGGGACCTTGCCCAAAAAGAGTATGAGTGCATCAAGGTATCTTTTGTTGTCTCACATGAGAAGTCCAAGCCTTCCAAAAACTTTCCTGATGCTCAGCATTCTGTGCACGGTCCAAGATCCCAATGAATATTCTGGAGATAAGCTCCCCAAGTCTCAAGTATGTTATGTGGTTACAGATATGTACACAACATGGGTTATGTAATATGTCTTAATTCATTGAATCACTTCACTGTGATATGTATAGGACCATAACCGGGCAGAGCTTGAGCGGTTCGAGGAGGAGAGGCAACGAGATTTTTTTAACATGCTTCGGGGATTTGCCCAAACGCAGGTACTTGATGAAACCTTTAGCAGTGGACCAGGTTTTATAATCCACTATGATGTTTTCAGGCTCAAATGCTAGAACTAACAGATTAGACCTAGCAATTAACTTTGAGTGCTACTGTTTTGTGCAGGTTGGGTATGCAGAGAAGATTTGCAATGTGTGGACTAAGGTAGCTGAAGATACAAAGGGCCACTCTGGGGGATTCTCAGAAGCAACTCCCTCATACCTTTCAACACCAACTTAGGGTTTGGGATTCTGGATTCTCTGTAGCTACAATTTTTCTGTGGATTAGTGCTGCAGGCCACCACTGTTCAGGAAAAAAAATCTTGAACTCAATAAACTGGGATCACCTTCCTACACTTCATTGGGAGGACAGTTTTAAACACTTTGTTGGTGTGAGTCTATTACTTTCCTGTAGAATAGCAGGATATAGATTGTAGTAGTCACTTCAAGCAAGGAGATTGAGACCATTGCCTCTCACTCCCTCTAGAGTTTGATGTTCCTTACCTATGGCACATCTAATGTTAGAAAGAAAATTGTGCAACCATAAACCATGAAACATGGGGACCTAGTGTTTGCAACTCAATAGGTGACTCAGACCCAGAGTAAGAATGGGTCATGATCTGTCAGAGGGTAAGAGGATGAATGCAAGGACTGATCTACTTAACACTCAGTAGCAAGGATGTTGTGGTGGTTGGATTTAGGGAGGGATAGGGGTCAAGCAAACTGTGGTGGTAAGATTGTGGTGTCCAAGAACATGTACTGCCTCCTGCATGCATGTCTACTTGTGCACTCTTTGGAGCTACAATTGTAGAAGAAAAGGTTGATAGATTGATTGCTGCTGCCTCTAGTGCTGCCCTTCCACTGCTAAGGGTCCAAGGTTTTCACTGGGCATGTATTATTAATGAGCTGGTGTACATGAAGGGTGGGTGCACTAGGCTAGCAGTGCCATCTTTCCCAAGCAGGGAATCTGATTATATTTGAGGAGAGCTCAACAGTGGTTTTTTTGAGTACTATTGGTGAAGAGCATGTCTGGACATTGTGTTTTAGAGTGTGAACAAGAACATGACGATGTGTAGTGTTGGTGCAGAAATCCACAACTGTTTTTGAGTCCATGATGTAATTGGACAACATTGTGTAAATGTTTTACAATTTTGTTGTGTGCTGTACTTGCCTGAGATGTCAAACACTATGGAATGAAACCAACATCATAACTTAGGTGGAGACTGTCGGGGAATAGTCTATGTTTGCAAGAAAAAGAATTTATCATATGCTTGAGGAAATGATAGTGAGGGGATTGCTGTGTGTGCAGGAATCAGAAGTTTGTTTACACTTGTTTAAAGGATGATACTATTGATGCAAGAGAAAGAGAATTCGATTCATTTAGTTGAAGTGAGTCTGGAAAACACATGGGGTGTGCACACTTCATTCTCTGATCTAGAAAGGACCTGCAGGTTAGTTGGGGCTTCCAAAGTGCCACATTAGTCTTGTGGGTTGTCATGTTCACTTCATATAGGTCATTGCGGGGTCATGGGTGTTTGTGGTTATCAATGGTAGTTTTGGCACTTTGCTGAGTACTTAAGAAGTATCATCCTGGTGAAGTATCTTCCAATTACAAGGAATTGTTACCCTAAAGTTATTGGGCCAATGTTGCAGCCATTTCCAGTTGAATCAAGTTGCAGGTTCACAGGGTTGGGAGCTGTAATTGCCCTGGGGACACAAATCCAAGAGTTTGCAAAAAGCTCATGTTGCATCTCTAATGTAAGATTGCATTGTGCAGCAAAATCCCAACACAGAAAATTTTGGAAAGAGAATGCTGTGCTTTTGATTAATTTTATCTAAACTCTCCTTGTGTTTGGAAATCATCATGGAACTGTTTTCTTGCATGTGCCAGTGGTTCATTCAGAGTTGGCCTGGCAGAAATGCGTAACCATTTTTTGATGGTTATATTTTTGTCAATGCTCAATTTGGTTTCATAAGTTCTATTGAAAGAGGTGGCCCTGCAGGTGGAGTATCCAGGAGTTGCTAACAGCAGACTGTAGGTTGTATTGAGAATCAAACGTGTCTGCTACTCACCATAATGCCCACAATCATTTGTGGTTCAGCCCAGAAGTTGAAATAAAGATAACTACAACTGTGGCTTGCCTGCATACAGGTTATGCTGAAAGAAAGAGCAACCAATAGAGTCTGATTATGTTTCTGGATGCCAGTGAATCAGAAAATGTTAAGAGAACTGTGAAAACAGGAGAAGGGGCTGCTGTATGTGCCACTCATGTTTGATGAGCTTTGCGGCAACCACGTTGTGCACACAAATTTGTCCCTGGTACCCATAGGATTCTGATAACCATTGGGAAGCCACACAAGGCAGGTACTTTTGTTTTTTATGTCCTCAAAAGATTCAATATTAAACAATAAGGGTAGTTGAATTCTCTTGTCTGGTATACAAGTGGGATTTTATGTGTCCAATAAGACAGCAAATTTTGACTGAACAGATAAGGAGGCATAACATAATCAAAACCCATGTATAACAAAAGTATTTGCTTGCTCATTCAGATCCACAACCTGGTATATAACCTAGTGATGAGAATTGCAGTCCTTAAACTAAAATGCCACATAAGAGAGAATGAGTGAATAAGTCTGGTGTATGCCCAGTTCAAGGCAGTTCATGATACTTCCAGCAACCACTGTAAGCATTTTGGTGCAGGTACCTATGAAACTCTGATATCTGAAGGTCAAATGCACCTTCATTTTGAAACTCATTTTCATTGAGCAAAACTATTCATTCACACAAAACACAGGGCACATCCTCATCTCAAGTGGATGCTCAAACAGAGGCCAAGGCCCAGGAAAAATTTGAACTGCAATGCCATGTTGCCCTTTGGCTCCTTCTGAGATAATCACAGGAATTCCAAAGATTGCATGATGGGAGAGAAGGTGCACAAAATCATGACTTTCTGTACCATATGCCAAATGGGTGGTATGAGCCTCAAATTTCCTCTACCCAGAGACTCAAAATAAGCAAAGGGAGTTGATCATGCTACTACAAGTCACTGATTTCATACATACCCTCCTGATAGTACCCTTTTAAACAAGAATCTAGAAATGCAGTCTTCCTGAAGTAAACATCCATTGTCATTTTGCAGGCTGGTGGATGTGCTACAATGAAGCTTTACAGTTGAAGGCTTCAGTTTACACTGGCTGAAGCAAAACAGAAATAAGTAACTCTGGTGGGAAAGCATAAGAAGCAGCTTACATTATTGGTGATGTGATGAGCGTCAAAGCTGTGTGCGCTATTTGTACTTTTCCATGATCCGCCGAGCTTCCTCTACTGGATCATCACTTGTGCCACTGTCCCCTCCACCACCTCCACCGCCAGTAGAATCATTGTCCTTGTTGAGGAAAAGATATGCCACGTAACTGAAGACACCAATCACCTGTCACACAGTGAATGTTAACAGTTGTTCTCCAAGGTGTGATATAAACCAGTGCTGTCAACTTTCAATTTCAAATCCTTCCTGGATTTCTGTTTCATATGTTTTACATGGAGGAAACAGGATAAGCACATTTTTGTGTAGAGATGGAAGTGTGGTTCATTGACTCAACTCTGGGTAGGGAAAGAAAGCATACCAGGATGAAGAGGGCAGTAGTAAAGAGATACCGAAGAAAGTATGTGACCATGAAAACCCCGACTAACCCCACACCAACTTGTGCCACCGGCCTTGGTACTGTTTCCTAGTCATGTGCATCCCCACCCCCCAAAACACAGCATTTGCTTCAACTTACTGAATATGCTTGTTGCTTTCTTGGATCTCACAACAACTGAAACACGATACATCTGGTCATGTAGCATCACTAAACACCTTCACCAATCCAACACAAGAAGAAGTTCAATCATAATCTCCCAGCCATGAATACAACACAAGAAGCTCAATTCCAAGCCGTGAATACAAACTCTGTCATGTAACAAGCTCAAAAACCTGAGGCATACACAACAAGTGAGGGAGTGAGCTTAATACAGGTACAAGCTTGGTGCCAGCATCCAAACCTTCTTTGCCCGCTCTTAATGCAAAACCCAGCACTGCCACAGCCCAGAACAACACAGAGTTCAGAGCTCTGTATATGCAGATTTTTTCACTACCCTGAGAGAACAGTAGATTTGACCATGTGCTGTGTGGAAGATCACAAAAGGAAGGAAGCCCTGGGTGAGATGACTGCAGCACCCACAAAACTAAACCCTAATACAACTCTCCAAAATTGCCTGAAGCATTTGCTCATCAAAGCATTCAGATGTTCAAGTGCCTGCAGCACCTGCAGCAACCACAAAACCCAAACTAAATATATATTCTCAGAATTGCATGAGCATTTGCTCACCAACAGAGCATTCAGAGAGGTTCCAGCAACTGCAAAACCAAACTAATACATTCAATTGCATGGGCATTTTGCTCCTTGAGCAACTATTCAGAGATGTTTCAAACACTTTCCACTCACATGCTAGCAAGCTCATAAAACCCCCCAAATACCCTACATTCTTCCTTCCACACAGCCAAAGGCACAGACAGAGCAAAATCTATTGTGCGTCTATCAACTGTAGATGCTTGGATTTTATTTTTTTTGGGTGTCCATTTGCACCTACAAATACAGGAATGATAGCATGGAGGTCATGGCCATGGCCATGGAGTGAGGAGGAGGACATGAGGTTCTTCAGTCTGACAAATTTTGAGCTTTACAAAAGAAAGACTGAACAACCAACCATCAGTAGAGACTTGACCAAAGATTTGCTCCTACAATTCAACCTGGGTCATGCCTGAATTGTAGAAAAGAGGTATCTTGAGTGGAATCTCTGGTGAGAAACAAGGATTTGAAAAATTTAGAAAACAGGAAATGCAGGCGAGAGAGAGAGAACCTCGGAGTAAGTCCGTCTTCTGTTCTGCTCTAATCCGACCTGCAGGGCGTGAATGTGGTGGAGCAGGTGCAATAATCCTTCTGCGCTTTCGAATCACCAGTTTGTCACCCACCAAGCTACCCAATCGGGTCGTACAACACACATTGCTGCTGCTGATGAAAGACGAAGAAGAAGAATCCCTGAACAATCTCCTCTTTGTGGGCACTAGCAGCGAACCATGATGCAGTTGATGCGAGGAAGAAGAAGAGCAAGAAGATCTGACATGAACCCATGTCCTAATACAACCCACAATTGATGATGATGTACATGACGACGAAGAAAGCACTGAAGAAGAAGCAGAAGTAGAAGATGCGGAGATTTTTGCAGGTACTAGTCCTGAAACAAACATCATGCTCATTGTGGCCATGCTTCAATTCTTCCTTCTCTTCGGCTGGTCCCCGAATCAGAAGAAGAGAGAGTAGTAGTACCTGCTGCTGTAGCCAACAACTACTGCTGCTTAGGGCTTTCTGCCATCAAATCCCACAAAAACATAAAACAGTAGTAACATCGAGAGGCATCCAATAAGATTTAAATTGGTTGTCGAGGATAGAAATCCGCCGTGTAAGTACGAAGAAAGGGGCTCAAAGAGCGAACATTCTTCTTGTTCGGCTTCTTCTTCTCCTTCTTCTTCTTCATGCTTTGTGTTCTTCTTCTTTCTCCTTCTTCTTCTTCCTGATTCTTCTTCTTCATGCTTTGTGTTCTTTTTATTTTTCTTCTCCTTCTTCATTATATGTGTGTCACTAAAGGGGGTTGAGATTTGGGAAGCATTTGTAGATGAATCATTCCACTCTTCTTCTTTGGTTTTTCGCTGGCCAGCTTTTGGTACTGGGAGTTTTGTCACAATTTTCACAATGTAATGCTGTTTCTCTAAGCTTTGTCAAGAGATGTGAATTAAACAGAGAGAAGCACACAGATTTGGGGAATCAAACTGGAGAAAGAAGCTTGCAGATGATTTACACCATATCTACAGGACTACAGACAGGTTCAAGATGAGTCTTTGAATGTTGTTCACTTGCCTTTCTTTCCACCTGCATCTATGAAATTGCAAAGAAAATCTCCACAACAATTTTGAAGGTAACATGGCAAAACAATAGTTTGTTTAAGGGATGTTAATACTGAAAATGGTGGTAGCTAGCCACCATGTAAGCTGAATTTTGCAGCTTGTGACAGCAATTACACTCTCCCCAATGGGTTGTCATTTTGAGGAATGCTTCATCATCTGGTTTGAGGTGGATTCCTTCTTGTCTTCTTGGGTATTTCAGTAAATTCGGAACAGCACATGTTTATTCCCCTCTTCCTGCAAGATGGTGTCCAGACTTTCATGATAAGTGTACACAAACTGATACAAATCAAAAGACTGAATGCACCACACATACAAATTACTGACAGCATACACAACTGATACAAATCAACAACACTCTGCACGAGTGATAGAAATATAAGGTACCATGCACAACTGATACAAATCAAGACAGAATACACAACTGATACAAATCAAGACAGCATGCACAATTGATACAAATCACACAACAGTGTGCACAACTGATACAAACAAAGGTAGCATGAACAACTGATACAAATCAAGACAGCATGCACAAAGGATAAAAATCAAGACAGAATGCACAGTAATTTTTACCTGAAAACAAGCAGGGCATCCAGCCTGAGTTGTGCAATGACACACAAAAAGCTGAAGGCAGCCTGCACGAGCTTCACATGGGACGTGCCATACACCATAACCACAACTGTTCAGGTCAAATCTTGCAGAGAAATTTGTAAGTTCTCTGAGCCTACCATTTTACCCAGTCCAAACAGTATAATACTGAAATTCAGAGATGAACAGCCCAACCTGGTGGACACATTTGAGATATGACAGATGACTGCTTTCTGTGGTTTTTGGTCCCATGATTGTGATTCTGCAGCACAATCTTCAAGATGGCATTCCGAAATTGAATCCAGGCAGCCTAGTCAAATCACAAGTTCCAACAGTCTGTCAATTTCCAAACAAGTTTTCCCCCAGGATTTGTAATATGTGGGCAATGGTGAGTGGCCTTATGGTAGAAGCACCTCGGAATCATTGAAGACAGATGTCAGGTAAGAAGAGGTCAACAATGCCAGACCCATTTGTGTACAATTAGCATGTACTCAGCAAGTTAAGTCTAACTTTTGCAGATTCTGGAAGCTGCCTCAGCAGCTCCAAAATGCAGGTAGTGCACAACATGGGAATAGTCTTCTCTCTGCAGTGACTATCATCTTCTTGGGTGACCTCCACTTCCCTCGACCCAACAAAACTCAATAATAGTCCCTCAGCATGTTAGGTCTGGCAATGTTGAGGAGTTTCACAAAAGTAGAGCTGGCCATTGTTGAAACTGCACGCAAGAGAAGAATGAAGATTGGTCACTCCTACAGACATGGGTTCACTTCTATATGCTGCAATGAGAAACACGTCTGATTAGATGATATACAGGTGAGGCTTGGAAGACCATTCACAAGGTATACCATTCTACATGTGACCATTGAGTTTTCTAAATCTGGAGGCATCATATAGTAAGGATTTAATAATGTTGAAAAACCATCTTGACAAGCTATGGACAAGAGTGATTGGAGTTGGATTAGTGTCCTGCAATGACATTGACACTGACTCTGTCACAGCAAATGCTGAAAACCCACATGCAGTTGAATACTCTTCAGAAAATTGAGGAGGACCTTCACTGCAGCATTTGGGTGCAGGAAAAAGAGAGCTCAGAGTGGTGGAGGAGGCCATGAATACATCATCACATTACGACCACTGTCAGGAGCATGTATCATAAGATAAGCCAGGAAGCACTTACATTCAAGAAATGCGACAGCATGAGGGGAACCCATGCAGCAGCATGTTAGGATAGGTGATGATATGAGCTGCAACCCATTCATGATATGGATTTGAATCCTTGGCAACTTTGGAATATTGCTTCTTAACTCTTCTCAATTGCCTTTCTTTTTCTTTTCTTTGGGCTTGCTTGCAATTGTCAGTCTATCAGTGGATTTTCACACAAACCCTAGGAATGCATTTTGAGAACTCTCAATTGCATTCACCATTTTTTTTTCCTATCAGTGATTATTCGCTTCTTCCTTCCAACCTGCACAATAATAATTGCATCATTGTCAACTCCTGCAAAACGCACACAATCTTCCACTTCATTTTGCAAGGAAAAAAAGGCATTAGTATACATACTAGCACAGATCATAAGAGAATTTGTCATCGAGAAATTGCAGGCTAAGAGTGAAGATGAAGAAGAAGATGGAATTTCAGAGAAGAAATTCTCGCAACAAGGGCAAGGAGAAAAACAACTGCCGATCTTGTCGTTGAACATTCGAGGGGACTAGTAGGTGAAGATGAGGGCAAGCAAGCAAACTAACAAACAAACAAGATTCCGAGCTGCAACAAACATGGCCTGTTTTACGCGCGTCTCGCACAAGTGACGGACAGTTGACGTCGTTTGGTTCTGTCCTTCGCAGCAGCTCCGAGTTCATTATCCGCCACCTGTCCGCAGCGCCCTCTTCTACGTACGCACGAGATTCGCATATCCACGCTCTGCATTGGTGAAAAGACGCTTTCCAGAGACATACACTAGACAAAGAGAGAGAGTGTGTGTGTGTGTGTGTGTGCGTGTTTATTGTGAGGAAGGGACCATGTGAATTGGAGATTTGTGCGCGGAGGAGATGCCTGAGATGGCACAGATAGCGGTAGAAGTGGGTGTTCTTGGGCTTGTTGTGCCCTCCTGCAAGAAGCATCATCTTCTTCAGTATCGTGGAACACGGCAGCTTGGACGGAATCATCATCATCATCATGGTTGTGTCGTCTACAATGCTTGCTATGCTCGAGTATGTTTCTGTTCTTTCTTCCCCTTCCTTCCCCCTTCAACTCTGTTTGTCTTATTATCACTGTTTTTGCAATTCAGTACAGTGTCTGCTGGATCTGAGAAGATGGTTTGGAGAGATGGTTCGGGGTGGTGGTGGTGGCAGAAGAGGATCGCAGTAGTGTGCTCACAGCAGCAGAAAGGACCGGGTAACACAAAAAACAATGCTGCCGCCGCAACCAAAGTTGCAGAGAAGGCTATACGTGAGGAGCGTTCAATTCCCGCTGCTGGCCCTTTGTCACGCCAGCCTCTTCAGCAAGAGGTGAGATGCTGCTGCTCCGTATGTCCACTTTCTCTTGCAGACTGCAGTTTTCCAGATATTATGTTGGAATGGATTAGCAACATAGCTTGCTGAAGAATCATAGCAAGGGAATTGCAGGTGATGGAAGAAGGACTGCGGCGTGGTGGTGTGGGGTCATATCCAGCATGGGCTAGGCCCTTAGAAGGTGTATTGCAGCATTTCCAAGTGGATATGAGCAGTGGACTTACAGCTAGTGCAGTGGAGATGCAGCGCACCACCTTTGGTTGGAATGAACTTGAGAAGGGGAAGAAGAAACCATTCTGGGAGCTGGTTACTGAGCAGTTTGATGACACATTGGTGCAAATTCTTCTAGTTGCAGCTGCGGTGTCATTTGTTCTTGCTCTATCCGATGTCAACAAGGTGTCAGAAGTCGGAATCGAGGCTTTCACTGAGCCTCTTATCATATCAGCTATCGTTTTGTTGAATGCAGTGATTGGTGTGTGGCAAGAAAGCAAGGCTGAGAGCACGTTGGAAGCACTCAAAGAGATGCAGTCTGAAGCTGCTAGGGTTTTACGGGAGGGCATACAAATCATGGACCTTCCTGCACGTGAATTGGTGCCAGGGGATATTGTGGAGCTCAGAGCAGGTGACAAAGTAGCAGCAGATATGCGAGTGGCAGCTTTGAAGTCAGGGACTATTCGCTTGCAACAGGCATCACTCACAGGGGAGAGCGAACCAGTACTGAAGCAGATTCAGGAAGGGTCTGATGAAGACATTGAATTGCAAGGAAAAGAGTGTATGGTGTTTGCAGGCACTACTGTCACAAATGGCACATGTGTGTGTGTTGTTACAGAGACAGGAATGGCTACAGAGATAGGGAAGATTCAAGCACAGATTCAGGATGCTGCAAAAGAAGACTATGACACACCACTGACTCAGAAGCTGGATGAGTTTGCAAATTTGCTCACAAAGGTGGTGGGTACAATCTGTGTTCTTGTGTGGCTTGTAAACTACAGGTACTTCATATCATGGGATGTAGAAGATGGTTTTCCAGCAAACTTCCAGTTCAATTTTGAGCAAGCAACATACTACTTCAAGGTAACTTTTCTTTGTTGATGTTTGACTGTGTTGTCTTCTTCTGCCCCATTTGAGACTGATAGGAAGTTCCATTTCTTAGTAGCATGGTGTGGGATGATGAAGGTGGCAGTGGCACTCGCAGTTGCAGCAATTCCAGAAGGTTTGCCAGCTGTTATCACCACATGTCTTGCCCTTGGCACACGCCGTATGGCTGAAGAAAATGCCATTGTCCGCAAGCTTCCATCAGTTGAGACTCTGGGTTGCACCAGTGTCATCTGCTCTGATAAGACAGGCACATTGACTACCAATCAGCAGTCTGTGGTGAGACTGGTGGGCGTGCAAGCACCAGAAGAGTTACGTACTTTCGTGGTGTCAGGCACTTCATATGACCCTAGAGATGGAGAAGTTGTAGGTCTGCCTGATGTCCTTGACATGAACCTGCAGTCCATTGCACAAGTGTGTGCCCTTTGCAATGATGCAGGGATCCAGTACAAATCTGGTGGCTTCTCTGCTGTTGGAATGCCAACTGAAGCAGCAATGAAGGTGTGCTGCCTCTACCTGTATCACCATTTTCATGTGGACTTTGCCTAAGAATTGCAAATTTGTCCATACCCAAGACTAGAACTGAGTGAATTTGCAGTGGAATGTTTATCCTGATGTCATTCTCTGCTGTTGCTATGTTGTTCATAAGAGGCATGAGATCTGTGTTTGTCATGGTGATTGGAATCTGAGGAATTCAAAGGATATCATGGGATTCTGCAATTGAAAACTGTTGTGTCCTCTTGTGTTGTCATGTCCAAAGTTTGACAGGTTATATTCTCATTTTTCTCATTGCCATTGCCGATCTGGTTATTCACTTTTGCAAATCACCAATCTTCATGCTCTTCTGTATGTGAAATGGTAGGAAATATGATGACAAAAGAGGCACAAATATGTTATTATTTGATTCTGTTTAATGTCTATGTTTGCTAGGTTTTGGTTGAGAAATTGAGAGTGCCAGACACAAAAGTACAAGAAGAAATAGATGCAAGGCGGTTGGTGGATCTTGAGAAAGCTGCTCTAGGCAAGTGGACAATCTCCAGAATTTTTATTCAAGCTAGCATGGAATGGGAATGAGTTTTAGGATGTGAAGTTTCTTTACTATATGTTGTATGATCCCTCACATGCATTTAGGTCCTTAGCCTAGCAAGGAGCCGAATGTACATTTTGTTCTTTGGTTACTTCAGAAGTCTTTGTCATAAGTCTCAATTAAAGAATACACAAAGATTAAGCTGGCATTCTGCACAGGACATATGATTGTGGTATACTTTTTGCCCATGTACACTGAGTAGCTTGTGATGCTGTATCTTTGACCAACTGCAGGGGCATGTCAATATTGGGGCCAGAGAAGCAAGTGTCTGTTCACACTGGAGTTTGATCGTGTGAGGAAGTCAATGAGTGTTATTGTGAAAGAAGTTGATGGGCAGAGAAGCAACAAGCTCCTGGTGAAGGTGCATTCTTAACTCTGCTATGTCTGCAAACTTTCAAAGCTCCTCCCTATTCTTTCCACCATGAAGAAAAGAGTGTATCCCAAGCCATATTGCCAACAGTGAAAAGAGGGGCAGACTTCTGTGCCTCATAGAAAGTCCATGTGTCTCTTGACTGTGAGCCAACACCATGAGTGAACCTTCCTGTTGCTTCTGAAATGCCACAGAAACTCAGGACACAGATTGTGTAAAAAGTTGTGCTCAGAATTTTGTCTGATTATTATATGCAATGCCCACCATTGGGAGCTGTGAAGTCAGTGGATAGTCATGGGCACTGCTATTTGTGATGAAGGTGATGGTCTGAAACTTCATGAGCAACTCTTGTAAGGTTATGACTGCACTCATTGTTATATTACTTTCAAACTGTTGTTTAAGAGAGTTTAAATGTGCTCAGCAGTGTCTATAGGCAATGGTTGCTGAGGATGATGGTTTAGAGGTTGGGGACATTATTGAGTTTGAGGTTTAGGTCCTTTTACAGATGGTAGTGGATACAAGGTTCAAACAGAGTGTCACAATGCTGAGCAACAGGGTTGGCTTCTGGCAGGGTGCAGCTGAGTGTGTGCTGGAGAGGTGTAGCAGTGTACAACTAAGAGATGGTAGTGTGGTACTACTTAATGCCAGCTTTAGGGAGAAAATCACGGCCAGTGTGGAGAAGCTGGCATGTCAAGGCCTTCGTGTACTGGCTTGTGCATTCAAGACTGATCTAGGCACACTGTCCAACTACACAGGACCCAAGCACCCAGCGCACCAGTCACTTGTGGCTTCCGAGAACTACTCTGCTATAGAGAGTGAATTGACATTTGTAGGCCTGGCAGGCCTTCAGGTATAATCATTTCATCCAGTATCATGGCATAAGCTGGTTCTTTTGTACACCCCAACAAAGCCATAAGACACATTTCATGAGACTAAACCATACCCTTTTTTTCATTTAGAAAAGCTAGGTGGTAGAGAGGTCTTGTAACTTCATCCCCCTTGTGTTTTTTAGAACTGATAGGAGGTACAGAGATCTCTTTGATTCAAAGAATTGGACACTATCGATTCAACTATACAGGTCTGTTGTAGAAGTTCCATAGAGGTGTTTCCCACATGACTTTATTCCTGTGTATGCAGGACCCTCCAAGGAAAGAAGTGAAACCAGCTATTGATGACTGCAAGCAGGCAGGTATCAGAGTGGTGGTCATCACTGGTGATAACAAGAGCACAGCCGAAGCAATCTGTCGGGAAATTGGACTCTTCACCCAAAATGAGGACTTAAGCAAGCGATCATTTATAGGAAGAGATTTCATGAAACTCTCTCAAGGTGAAAGGTGTGCCCTACTTTTTGCACAACCAGGCTCAGGAAAGGGCTTTGTATTCTCACGTGCAGAACCCATTCACAAGCAGGAAATAGTGCGGGTGCTGAAAAGTGGTGGCGAAGTGGTAGCAATGACAGGTGATGGTGTGAATGATGCACCAGCTCTGAAGCTGGCAGACATTGGAATTGCCATGGGGATAACAGGCACTGAGGTAACTCCATCTTCTTGTTGTGTAGTTTTCTGCCGCCAAGGTTTTGTCTATTTGATTGCTTGTTTCTCATTCTTTTTCCAGCACAGGAAGTCACAGAGATGCATGACTGTTCCCTCCTAGATCAAGAAGTCTATGATATGTCTGGCCAGTTTTGGAAGCTGAAGCAGTTTCATTTGAAACATGGCCCCCACCACCCAGGGTGACCTCTTGCTCTGCACTGTGTAGGTGGCCAAGGAGGCAAGTGATATGGTACTGGCAGATGATGATTTTGCAACAATTGTGACAGCTGTAAGGGAGGGTAGGTCTATATATGATAATATGAAGGCATTCATACGCTACCTTATATCTTCCAACATTGGGGAAGTGGTGTGTGTCTTTTTGACGGCCCTTCTTGGCTTCCCTCAAGGGTTGATTCCTGTACAGCTGCTGTGGGTGAACTTGGTCACTGATGGGGCTCCTGCAACAGCTCTTGGGTTCAATCCCCCAGAGGCAGGTATAATGAAGCGACCTCCAAGGCCTCCCTCTGAGGGCATTGTCAGTGGTTGGGCTCTCTTCCGTTTTATGGCTATTGGAACATATGTGGGGCTTGCAACAGTGGGCATCTTTGCTCTATGGTATCTCAATAATGAATCATTTCTTGGTATCGATTTATCAGCTGATGGACATACAGCTGTAACATTCAACCAGTTGTCACACTGGGGAGAGTGTCCTCTATGGCCAGAGTTTCATGCTAGTCCATATACAGCAGGCAACAACTTGTACACATTTGCAGACCCTTGTGATTATTTCAGTGCTGGGAAAGTGAAGGCTTCCACATTGGCCATGTCCACATTAGTAGCTGTGGAGATGTTCAATGCTTTGAATGCTCTTTCAGAGAACAATAGTTTGCTGACAACCCCACCTTGGGTGAATCGCTCATTGCTTCTGGCAATTACAGTGTCGATGGGGTTGCACTTTGCAATATTGTATACGCCATGGTTAGCCAATGCATTCGGAGTGGTGCCACTAAGCGCAAGTGAGTGGCTGATAGTTATCCTTGTGTCTTTTCCCATTATACCAATTGATGAGGTACTTAAGCTGATTGGGCGGCAACTAGCAAAGAACCAAGCTGCAGAAAAGTTAGATTAGAGTCTCTTTTGATTTAGCAAGGTTTTCCTGATATGGTGCCAAACAATTGAGAGATCATTTTGTTGAACACAATTCATATTCATGGTGGAAACATGTTTCCAATTTTCCAGTGGGAAGAAATTAGAATTCTGTGGTAGTTACATAATGATTTGTACATTTTGAAAACATTAAGTTAAAAAGTTGTTTTAGAAGTTCGTCTGCTGACAGTTCCTGAAGAGATGGAAGGGATGGATGTTGTGCACGATGCACTTTAAGAGTGACTGCTTCATTCTCAACTCTGCAACAAAAGGCTGTTGTTTGTACAGTCGGCATGGACTTCAAAGTAATGCTTCTGAATCCAAGACTTGGCCACATTTTGAAGGGGGGTTATGACTTATGACCTTACACTTTCTAAATTTTGGTTAATGAAGAAGCTTCAAGATTCCCAATGGGGATCTTCAAGAGCTTGAAGATCCCCAAGAATCAACTTCGAGCTTCATCTCTTTGATTTTTGGATTCAAGTGTTGATGAACTTGAATTGACAACACATATGACACAACAGTTTTGCATTTTGTGTCCTGGAGTCTACTCTCATGTTCTACAGTCTCTAGTTTTGCAATTTGTCCTAGTTTTTTATACTCCTTACAAGGATTTAGGAATCAAAGACTGCTGTTGGTTTTTGCAAGTCTTCAAAGTGCCAAAAAGCACTCTACAAATTTCAAGAAACACTATGCAGGTCTAGCATGCACACTCTATAGGTTGCACCAAAGCATGTTTCT
>Ga0116228_10001562_pt1 | contig 19159 bp, 19 predicted proteins | sample S1TSphfallax_2_FD_89694 | JGI IMG/M metagenome (GOLD analysis project Ga0116228, IMG submission 89694) | Host-associated microbial communities from peat moss isolated from Minnesota, USA - S1T2_Fc - Sphagnum fallax MG | ecosystem: Host-associated > Plants > Peat moss > Unclassified | place... | reverse complement strand
TCTAGTATTTATACTGCTCAATTATGCTTGAATAATCACATCTATACTGATTTAACAACATAAGATAATTTCTTTTTATTATTTTATGTAACTTTTTCGCGTTGCACCCTGTGTTAAACGATAAAATTAATATTTCTTATAGGGGTTTAAGGACTGATAAATTTTCAGGAGGTGGATATGGTTCCTTTAGATCCAGAAAAACTAAATAGCAATAATCACTTCACTATCTTTAACAGGCTGAAGCTCCTATTTAGGTCGGCTATCCGTTGCTTAAATCAGCTATTTCTTTAGCAGTTAAAACTGAAAGAAATCTCGATAGAATTTTTAATGTTGAAGATTGGGATCTTAGAATCAGAATAGTTGAAAGATATGAAAATACTCATAAAAGCCAAAGAGTGATATTGATAAATGCCTAGTCTGAATATTTATGAACAACCGGCTAAATTAAACGAGGATGCAGCAAAATCAGCCCATACAGAAGCACCTGAATGGGCTATTATTATGTATTTTTATGCTGCTTTACATTGGATTAATAGTTATGCTTATAAAAGGAATGAAATACATCTATTACAAAGCCTAGATAAGACATTAGCACCACATGAGCGTAGACGGCGTTATGTTAAGAAAATATCCAATTATACGGGAGACGATGAACTGTATATTAGCTATAAGTTTTTATTTGATGAAAGCATGATAGCTAGATATTTGGAGAATTCAGAACTAGAATGTATAAATAAAACCTCTAGAGAATATTATCAAGAACGCGATATTAAAGAATTTGTTGATAGTTTAGAAATACTTAAAAGAGCCCTTAAAAAATAAGTATTTGATCAAAAGAAAATCAAATAGTAACATTTTATACATAAAAATAATGTCAATAAACCAGTATCAGGTATTTACATTAACCTGATAGAATCACCATATTCCCTAGCGTAATATAGGCATTTAGCTTAATTATGATAACTAGATGATTGCAGTCATCTAGTTAATTCTGACTACAAAAAATTGGAGGAAAAACCATGAAATTTTGGCAGTATCATCAGCGAGAACAATTTAGATTGAGAATTAAATCATTCCAAGGGTTTGTATCGCTTTTTTTGGTAGGTGTGATATTCAGTATAGCCCTTGCGGCTTGTACAAGCCCTAATCCTCCTACAACTCCATCTGGGGAAAACAAGCAGAATATCGAGCTAACCCTTGTCTCATTCGCTGTTACCCAAGCCGCTCACGCAGCAATTATACCTAAATTTGTAGAAAAATGGCAAAAAGAGCATCATCAAACTGTTAGCTTTAAGCAAAGCTACGGTGGTTCAGGTGCGCAAGCTCGTGCTGTCATAGATGGATTAGAAGCTGATATTGTTCATTTAGCACTAGCTTTGGATATTAAAAAAATTGAAAAAGCAGGATTAATTCAACCTGGATGGGAAACAAAAGCTCCTCAAGGAAGTATTGCTTCTAAATCTGTAGCAGCGATCGTAACCCGTGAAGGCAATCCGAAGAAAATTAAAGATTGGGCAGATTTAGCTAGACCTGACGTAAAACTGATTACTGCTGACCCTAAAACATCAGGTGGCGCTCGCTGGAACTTTTTGGCATTGTGGAACTCAGTCATTAAGACTGGTGGAGATGAAAAAAAAGCCACCGATTTCCTGACTCATGTCTATAAAAATGCACCTTTGTTAACCAAAGATTCTCGTGAATCAACTGATACTTTCTTCAAAAGAGGTCAAGGAGATGTTCTGATTAACTACGAAAACGAAGTTACACTTGCAGAAAAAGCAGGGGAGAAGTTAACTGCGATCATTCCCGATGTGAATATATCTATAGATAACCCCATTGCTGTGGTAGACAAAAATGTGGACAAGCATGGAACTAGGGAAGTAGCAGAAGCTTTTGTCAAATATTTGTTTACAGATGAAGCCCAAAAGGAATTTGCCAAAGCTGGATATCGCCCTGTGGATGAAACATTAGCTCAGTCCCCAGATTTTGCAGCTAAGTATCCTAAGATTAAAGTTTTGAGTACAATTAAGGACTTAGGTGGCTGGGATCAAGTCCAAGCCAAGTTTTTTGCTGACAATGCCCTTTTTGACCAAATTGAGGCAAAAATTAAACGCTAATCTAGATCGTGTACACACAAGTAGGGGCGCAAGGCCTTGCGCCCCTACACCGCCTCCGGTATAAGCGGTAGCTTACTAAGGAGGTTGGGGAGATTTAAAAGTGTCTAAAATCCCAGCAAAATACTTTTCCAACAACCTCTAAATCATGAGATTTATTTGTGAATATGTCTTCGACTGAACAGAAAGAGCGTCAACTTCCCTGGGGAAAAGTATTTTTGCAGAATATAATTCAGCTTCCTTGGACTTGGCGCATTACTTTAATCTACCTCAGCTTCATGCTGTTTCTTCCCCTCGCAGCAATGTTGCTCAAAGCTAGTACGGAACCTCCATCTGAGTTTTGGAAAATAGCTACAAGTCCTTTGGCGTTAGCAACTTACAATGTTACTTTCATTACTTCATTGTTGGCTGCTTTGCTCAATGGTTTATTTGGAACTCTCATTGCTTGGGTTTTAGTTCGTTACGATTTTCCTTTAAAACGGGTAATTGATGCTTTGGTGGATTTACCATTTGCTTTACCTACATCAGTTGCTGGGTTGACTTTAGCCACTGTTTATAGCGATCGCGGTTGGATTGGTTCTCTATTAGCACCATTGGGGATTAAGGTCTCTTTTACTCGTTTAGGAGTAGCTGTAGCCATGATCTTCATCTCCTTACCCTTTGTCGTGCGGACAGTACAACCTGTACTACAGGAAATGGAACAGGAAATTGAGGAAGCTGCTTGGAGTTTGGGTGCTTCGGAATGGCAAACTTTTTGGAAAGTGATTTTACCACCTTTGTTTCCCACTATCCTGACCGGTGTGGCTTTAGGTTTTTCTCGTGCGGTTGGTGAGTATGGTTCAACGGTGATTATTTCTTCTAATACGCCATTTCAAGATTTGATTGCGCCTGTATTGATTTTTCAGAGGCTGGAAGAATATGACTATTCCGGCGCAACTGTGATTGGTGTGGTGCTATTAATTATTTCTCTGGTGTTATTACTAGCAATTAATTTCCTCCAAGCTTGGTCAAGAAGATATGACAGATAAATTTAAATCAAATCACCGCAAACAGAAAAGTTGGATACCATCAGTTTTAATTTTTGTGGCGATCGCCTATCTCGCCCTTGTGCAATATCTTCCAGCACTGAATGTGGTGATCCAAGCTTTTAGTAAAGGAGTGACACCATTTTTTGCTAACTTAGTCCAACCGGAATTTCTCCATGCTGTTTGGCTAACACTCATATTAGCTCTCATTACAGTACCGATCAATACTGTTTTTGGTTTATGCGCCGCTTGGGCGATCACTCGCCATAAAATTCCTGGACGAGCGATCGTCCTGAGCATTATCGATCTACCATTCTCCATCTCGCCAGTAGTTGCTGGATTAATGATTGTGCTACTTTATGGGAGACAAGGCTGGTTTGGGCCTTGGTTACAAGATCATAATATCCAAATTGTCTTTGCTTTACCAGGGATGGTTTTAGCTACAGCATTTGTCAGTATGCCTTTCGTAGTCAGAGAGGTCATTCCTGTACTGGAGGAATTTGGTCAAGAACAAGACGAAGCTGCTAAAACATTAGGTGCTAACGATTGGCAAATCTTCTGGCGGGTAACATTACCAAGTATTCGGTGGGGATTACTTTATGGCGTAGTTTTAACTAATGCGAGAGCAATGGGAGAATTTGGTGCAGTTTCAGTCGTATCGGGTAATATTAGCAATACAACTCAAAGTTTACCATTATTTGTGGAAGAAGCTTATAAACAATATCAAACTGAATCTGCTTTTTCTGCTGCTGTATTGCTAGGATTACTAGCTGTGGTTACTTTAGTGTTAAAAGAAATTCTTGCACGAAAAACAGATACGAAAGAAGCAGGAAGACATTGACCTCACCCGTAACCCCTCTCCTTGGTAAGGAGCCACGATGTAGGGGTTGCATATTTGCGGGATGATTTTACAGATCAAACCATTAACAAGTCGTTGCTATTTGCTCGAAATCATTCGCTCATTCAGCAACCCCCGCCATAATGCTTTTGCATAATTTGCCCACGGGCGATCGCTAGATTAACCATTAGCTGGTTTACCATAAATTGCTCCATTCATTGGGTACGAGCAATACCATAAAAATGACATCCAACGTTATCTGGGCGTAAATCAGAATTAATTTATGGCGAACTCGGTAAATTGGCGCATATAAGCATCATGAAATCCTAAAACAATATCTTCTCTTGCAACACCAAGTTCCATCAATTCATCAGCAATTTGTACTTCTGTATTATTCGCTTGTATCCACACTTTGCAGTCAGGCTTTATATCTATGTGTATAGAGCAACCATGTACTCGTCTACTATTATCCCAACCAACATTGAAAATCTGGTAATGGTCATGTTCCGAGTCAAAAATAGTTTGTACCTCTATTTCACCATTAATTGGTTTATAGCTTCCATACTTACCCAGTACTTCTCGTACTGCTTGACGATAAGCTTCTAATTTTGCCATTGTACAATAATCTCCTTTAGTTGGTCGTATACAATTAGTTTAATTTGATTATTACGCATTACAAGCTGAGGGAAGTCCTGCACTTGGAGGAAATCTCGATAAGTTATTAAAGGTACTGCTAAATATAAGGTTCGGTCAGGTTCAACAATATTTAATACATCTCGATAGCCAATAAATTGCCCAATCGCCCCATGAAATTCAGTAACGGGAGATTGTCGAAGGAAACTTTTAACTTCAATTGCTATTTTCTGTCCGTCTCGTTCTGCTCCAATTACCCTTTCAGCGCCTAAATCAATATACAGATCGAGTTTTCCAAATCTAAGTTGTAGTGGATCTGATGTAATGACCCATCCTTCTTTTTGCAGCGCTACCTTAACAACTTGATGGAAAGTATCCCTAGCCATACATCTTGTCCATAGCTTTTTTGAACAAAAGTAATAAGTTAAATTTCAGAGAGTATTTAGCTTACCATAATTATATCACTTTATCTATCTATAGATAGAGGAGATATTGTTGAGATGTGGATTACTGTTAAGGGAGTTCAGACAAAGTTTTCTCTTTATGCAAAAACATCAAAGAGAGAAGGAGTCTGATGTGCATTCTCTCCCGTCCGGGCCGTGCGGCTCTGGCGGGAGAGAATTTGGCTAAATTTTCTGACTTTCTTTCTAGCGATCGCTCTACTTGACAAAATAAACTGCCAAATCCTGCAAGAGCAAATGCTCCAGTGTGGATTGATACTTGACTGATTTGCAGTTTTTGGTAATTTTGATCAGAGGGTATCCAGTGTACAAATCGCTATAATGGTTTTGTATGATTTGCCAACAGGCGATCGCTAGATTGAGCATAAGCTAGTTTACCATAAATTGCTCCATTTATTGAGTACAAGCAATGCCATAAAAATGACATCTGCAAAAATGTAGTACAGGTATTATTAAATCTGTCAAACAAGTAGTATAGGAATACTATGATCGCTTTCCCATTCTTCCTACCCATTTCAGATCGCACCCCGCTAGCATCGTAAAATACTGATGATGATCGCTTGATGATTTCTAAAAAACACCACTGGCGCATCCCAATAGGAAAAATGGGGATTAGTATTCCGAGCGTTAGATAACTTCTGAAACCAAGCTTAATTTCACACGCTCAATTTTGAAAAAAAATTGTTCGCTTCGCTCACATGTTTAAGAGAAGAAGGGTAAAGAGCAAGAGCGCAAAGGGCTACTAAGTCCTCGCAAACCCAGAGAACACCACGCGAAAACCGAAGTCGTTGTACGTGCCGTCGCGCGCGTACCAGTCGCGATTGGCAGAACGGCAGTAAACAGGGATGCGGTTCCAAGACCCACCACGCAGCACTCGGTATTTATTATCACAATCATTTATCCATGCGCTTCCATTCATAGGTGCATCTTCATAATTATTATGCCATACGTCTTGACACCACTCCAATACATTACCGTGCATATCATATAATCCAAAATTATTCGCTGCTCCAAAACTCCCTATTTCTGTTGTTTTTTCTCGGCAAATTCCTTTGTATCCATCCCCATAAACATAATTACCATCATAGTTAGCCAAATCTGTTGTAATTGTCTCTCCAAAATGAAATGGTGTTGTAGTCCCTGCTCTACATGCATATTCCCATTCCGCTTCGCTAGGAAGACGGTAATTACCACCTGAAATTTTAGACAGCTTATCACAAAATTCAACTGCATCATTCCAACTCACACGCTCTACAGGTTTCTTTGCTCCCTTAAACCCAGAGGGATTTTTACCCATAACTTGCTCATATTGTTCTTGTGTGATTTGATGCTTACCCATAAAAAATGGTTGGATAATCACGCTATGTTGTGGACTCTCATATCTTTGTCGTTTTAGCTCATTTTCTGGTGAACCCATAAGGAATTGACCATCAGGAATTGCAACCATCTCCAGAATTACCCCATTCCCTAAGTTTTCTCTAAAACACTTTACGCTTGCTAAACAACGTTCAATTTCATAGGTCTTTCCTTTACCCATTCCTTTTGGGCTAAGTATTGCAATCTCAAATTCAAATGATTCTGTTTTCAGAGTCTTCTGTTTTAACAACTCATCTCCAACTTGACCAGATGGCTTTGCTATGGGAGTCTTTCCACTAGCTCTATACACAGCGATCGCCTCTAATGCTTCAATTGCTTCCATATCTTGACCTGAAGCAGCAGCTAGTACCCTAATCCACAATTGTTTTGCTAAATCCCAGCTTTGTTTTACTTGGGCGCGATACGCATCATTTTTTAATGTAGCTATATCCGCTTGACTTGCATATTGAGACATTAATATCAGATGCGATCTATTAAATGGCTCAACAATAGTATAGGGGTTTTGCTTTGCCGTTCCTATGTGCTGACTCACCAGTTCGGGTACTCTATATTCCAGATATTGATTCAGCTTTTCTACAGTAGCACATCTACCCCGTATCCCTAATCCTTCCAGCAACGCATAGGTAAAAGCTCCTTGTCCAATCTCCTCCAATTCATAGGAATACTGGTTGGGACTACAGGAAAATAGACTGATCACTCCTGTTTGGCGAGCTTCTAATCCTGTTTGTCTTCCTATACCCTCCCCGCTTTTTCTTCCTCCACTACGACAAGCATCCAAAATCATCACTACATTATCCGCTCCACAACTGCGTAAATAATTGGTGATGAGATTTGTAGAAATACATGTATTTTCAATATCTTCTGGATCTCCATCCACAGGCATTAAATAATCCTGTCCATTGTGGGGAATCCCATGTCCACTGAAGAAAAACCAAAAATTATCCCCATCCTTCATAAATGGTTTTTCAAAGATTTGGCGCAATACTCGCAGTAAATTTGACCTAAATGGTTCCGTTGACTTACCACCTATTGGGGGAGAGTCATCTGTAAACAAAAACATGCGATCGAATTTGATCTCCTGACTCAGGAAACTATGTATTCTTTCTGCATCACTCTTAGCAAACTTCAACCTCTGTATAAATCGGTACTCATTAATCCCAATAACGATCGCCTGATTACTTGCCATTTACCTGCTGAACATCCCGCTTGAATACTAGCTTAATTACACCCTTTCCAGCAACTTTCCCCCCTGCTAACAATTTAACTTCTCCTTCGCTACTAATTTCCACTGATAGCTCCACTTCATCCAGTTTCATACCAGATTCCGAGCCGATTTCCCTATCTACTTGCTTGAACAAGCGCCCAACCAATTTTAAAAACTGAGTCATATTTTGTTCTAGTTGGGAGACTGGCAATCTGATATCCCTCAGACTAGAAATACGTTTACTAACCTCTTCACGCCATCCCCTTACACCTTCAGTAGGAACGGCGTTTTCATCTTCTTCATCAGTTACAATTACAATGTATTCTTCTGTCATAAATGCTAATATCTAAATCTAGTAATTTCCTGTCCAATAGTTTAAATCTCAGGTAATGCCCCGCAACATCCCATTGAAACTCGGTGACATGATGGTATCATAAACTTTCACTAGTATATTAATTTTGTGGATAAAAGTTAGATAAAAATTCATGCAAGCCCTCACCCTAAATCCCTCTCCCAGAGGGAGAGGGACTTTGAATTTCCCCCTCGCCCTCTGGGCTACGGTGTACACACAAATAATCGTCTGTGTCCCAATATCAAAAAATCCGCTATACCGTAGGTTGGGTTGAGGAACGAAACCCAACATTATTCGTGGTTCTATTGGGTTTCGCTGTCGCTCAACCCAACCTACATTTCCTACATTTACTTGTGTGTACACCGTAGCGCCCTCTGGGAGAGGGGGCTAGGGGGTGAGGGCAATACAGTAAATTTTCCATCCTCTTGTGAATCAGACCAATAAAGGTAAAATTGAGGGATAGCTCAATGTTTGCTTTCAAGGATATTATCTTGTGCTATCATCACTGCTTACCGATTTCCGCATTATCTTTGAACGTGACCCAGCAGCTAGAAATTGGCTGGAAGTTTTAATTTGCTATCCAGGACTACAAGCTCTGTTATTCCATCGACTGGCTCACTGGCTAAATTCCATTGGTATCCCCTTGATTCCCCGGTTGATTTCTCAGATAGGTCGATTTTTGACTGGTATTGAAATTCACCCTGGAGCAGTAATCGGTAGGGGAGTATTTATTGATCATGGTATGGGAGTCGTCATTGGTGAAACAGCGATCGTAGGAGATTACTCGCTAATTTATCAAGGTGTTACCCTTGGTGGAACCGGTAAAGAAGTCGGCAAAAGACACCCAACCTTAGGTGAAAATGTTGTCGTAGGGGCTGGAGCGAAGGTCTTAGGAAATATCCAAATTGGGAATAATGTGCGTATTGGTGCTGGATCAGTTGTTCTGAGAGATGTGCCATCAGATTGCACTGTCGTAGGTGTACCAGGTCGAATTATTTTCCGCGCTGGAGTCCGAATTAGTCCTTTGGAACACAATAATTTACCAGATTCGGAAGCAAAAGTAATTCGCGCTTTGGTTGATCGCATCGAGTCATTGGAAGAACAAATCCAAGCTCTCCAGCGCTTGAATTCACCAGTTAAGCCTATGGTGTCAGTGGGTAATTTATCAGAGGAAATGGACAATATACCATTTCGTCATATCCAAGACAAAACAATCCAAGAATTTTTTGATGGTGCGGGAATTTAGCCTCAAGGGTTAACTTCCTGAACAGACCAGTTGTGATTTTCATCTCGCCAATACATGGTTCTATTTTGTGGTTCACCACGGAGTTCCAAATAATCTACTTGCTCTGGATTAAGTATAAGCAGGCAAAAATCAGGTTGTGGGCAATTAGGATCGGGCTGTGCTGGAGAAAACGCTTCTTTGTCTTTGATCCTGGGTTTAGCGGGAGATGGCCAAAGGAACTGTAACCGGGCTGCGTCGCTGAGTTCTCGCCAAGCAGCAGTGCGGTGGAGTTGTAAATGGGCTAGATCCCCTTCTGCAATACATAGCAAATCTCCAGCAATCCTAAACTGCTCTCTAGTTTCGGTAAAGTACCAACATATTTCTACCCAAGGATTTTGCCTTATATGTGCAACTTTTTCGCTGCGTCTGTCTGTGACAAACTTCAGATGATCTGTATTTGTCAAAAATCCTCGAAACACTATAGTCCGATTCGCTGGACGACCATTAGTTCCAACTGTTGCTAGTTGGACGAAGCGAGCATGGGCTAGATTGCGATGATGATCGAGGGCGTGGGCGATCGCACTTCGCCAAGGAGCAACAGTATAATTGGGAGACATAAACTTAACTGCAGATAGGGCCTGGGTAAATTTAGTTATATTAGCTACAATTTTAAGATAAGCGCAAAAAGGGAATTTTGACAATCTTTCATCTTGAAATTAGTTGGCGTATATTCGTAGTTTATGCTTCAAGCAAAAGGAAGTTAAGAATATCTCAACTATGGTGCAAGAACTTGAACAAAAACCCCAAATAATTGAAGCCATTGCTAGAATCGGGTCTCCCGGCTTGCAGCAAGTGGCGTACTTCCCTGAAACTGCACCCGCAGCCAATCCAGTATTTTTTAGAACCTATAGCCGTCGTAGTCATACAGGATTAAGAGAAACATGGGATGAAGTTTGTGCTCGTACTGTAGCGGGATTGGTCGAATTAGGCAAATTGAGTATCGAAGAAGCGGCTCTTCTAGACAAAATGCAGCGCCAGATTAAAACCCTACCTAGTGGACGTTGGTTATGGGTAGGTGGTACAGATTGGATGGATAAACCTCGTAATTTTTCTGGTGCTTACAATTGCACTTCTACCAATCTAGTCGATTGGGATGCTTTTGGATTGATGATGGACTTAGCCATGATGGGTTGTGGAACTGGAGCGATCATAGAACCACAATACATCAATCAATTACCTCCTATTCGCAACCGTCTGCATATTTCGGTTATTGGTGAAATTGGTACTACACCCAAACCTTTGCGTCGTGAATCTACGGAAGTTACTCTAGAAGGAAACAACGTTAATATCTATGTTGGTGATAGTCGTGCAGGTTGGGTGAAATCTTATCAAGCTATTTTGGAACTTTCCACAGACGAACGATTTACTGATGAAGTTTTAGTTAATGTTGATATTAGTGATGTGCGTCGGGCGGGCGAAATACTCAATGGTTTTGGTGGAGTGGCTAATCCGATAAAATTGCCTGGACTTTATCAGCGCTGCGCTGATATTCTTAATCAAGCTGTAGGTAGGCAGTTAAATTCTATTGAATGTTGTTTATTAATCGATGAGGCTGCTGTCACAATTGTTGCGGGAAATATACGCAGAAGCGCTGGTATGCGTCAATTCTTAGCTGAAGATGATTTAGCAGCTACAGCTAAAGATAATCTTTGGCAACAAGGCGAAGATGGTAATTGGCGCATTGACCCAAAGCGCGATGCACTACGTATGGCAAATCATACGAGAGTTTTTCACCGTAAACCAACTTTAGCAGAAGCGATCGCCTCAGTTCGCAAACAGTACTATAGTGGTGAAGGCGCAATTCAGTGGGCTGGTGAAGCTGTAGCTAGGGCTAATTGTGACTTGCTGACCACGACACAGAAGCAAGATTTTCTGATAGCTTATGCAGATGGAAAGGCTGAACATTGGCTAAAAGCACATTATCCCCATCTGACAGATAGAGAGATAGAACATCGCATATCACGGTTTGGCTTAAACCCTTGTGGTGAAATTATTGGCGCGGACTTCCACTGTAATTTGTCGGAAGTTCATTTAAATCAACTTGACCCCCATAACTACAAAGAGCAAGAGGAAGCTTTTACGGCTGGAGCTTTATCTGTAGCAGCTTTGTTGAATCATGAATTTCTTGCTCCCCGCTATCAATATAGTCGGGAAATAGATCCCATCGTTGGTGTTTCCTTTACAGGATTGTTCGATTTCTTTGTCTATGCTTTCGGGGTAGATTGGTTGCGCTGGTGGGCAGAAGGTAGACCAGAAACTCTCCGGGGTATTGCTTTTAAGCAAGAGGAACAACGGTATTTGAATAGATGGCGGGATATTGTACATCGTGTAGTTTGGGAGTATTGCGATCGCCATAATCTGAAACGTCCCAACCGTTGTACCACAGTGCAACCTAGCGGAACTAAGTCTTTATTAACGGGTGCTAGTCCGGGATGGCATCCGCCCAAAGCCCAAAGATTCATTCGCCGGATCACATTTCGCAAAAACGACCCCATAGCCTTAGCGTGTATAGACTACGGTTATAATGTGATTCCCTCCCAATCTGACAAAGACGAGCAAGGTAATCTCCTCAACGATCCTTTTGATCCTAGAGTGACAGAATGGCTAGTAGAGATACCTGTTGCTGTTCCCTGGGCTAACTTACCAGGTGCTGATAAAATAGATATTGCTAAATTTTCAGTTCTAGCTCAATGGGATTTTGTGCTACAAGTACAGCGCCATTATGTCACACATAATACCTCAGCCACTTTAGAATTAAGAGCAGAGGAAGTGGAACCTCTAGGACAACGTATTTATGAGGCTATCCAAAATGACGAGGGATATATTTCTGCTGCACTTTTAGCACGATTTGACGATTTGCAATCATTTCCCCGCTTACCGTTTGAACCAATAGATCAACCTACCTATGAGCAATTGCAACAAGAGGTAAAAAATCGTCGGACAACCGATGACTTTTGTGATGCTCTCAGTCGCTATGACTCTGGAGAACTAACAGAAGCTGGTCCTAGTGGTTGTGATTCTGATAAATGTCTGTTTCCTGACAAGTAGGCAGGAGGAGCAGGGGAAGAACCTGCTTTTTTCACTCCCCTATCTAGAAAACTGCTTTCCAAGTTACGATTGTTTAAGAAGTAATAATTTTTTTCTAGCAGTACTCGGAGGAGAAAAAATGTTTATTCAGGAGTTGACACCTATATTTCAGGAAATAGTCCGTTGCCCAACTTCATTTTTGGGTGGATTCGCCTCTGGAGTATTACGGCTTAATTTAGCAGAAGACCCCATCAAAAGCTGGTTAGATCGGCAAGCAGGAACATGTTTTACTGATAGCACTAATGGGCAAAATGGTAAAACCTCTGGACCACAACAAATTAGTATCGATTAGTACTTTGAAACATTTTGATACAGAGTAGGGAAGTATTTTTCCTTGCTCTGTACTTCTTACGGCTTGATTATTGTATCATGGTTCTAAATTAAGCTAAAATTAGGACTAAATTAAGCTAAAATTAGGACTAAATTAAATTTAGGAAAAATTAATAATTGATGTAATACTCCATACTTTAAAAAATGTCACTATTAGTTATGATATTAAGCATATGCGTATGTTCAGTCTGGTAGCATCTGTAAAACTCAGGTTTCTACCTGAACTAATCGCTATTTGTCGAAAATTACGTGACCCACATGACTATTTACGTTGGAAATCTATCGTACCGCGCCACTGAAGCAGATTTAAAAGCCGTATTTGCTGATTATGGCGAGGTCAAAAGAGTTGTCTTACCCAATGACCGCGAAACAGGAAGGATGCGTGGTTTTGCTTTCGTCGAGATGATTGATGATGCATCTGAAGATGCAGCTATCACTGAATTAGATGGTGCAGAATGGATGGGTCGTCAACTAAGAGTTAATAAAGCCAAACCACGAGAAGATAACCGACGAGAAGATAGCCGACGAGGTAGCTGGTCTAAAAAACAAGAACTTTAATCACAGCGAAACCTAAATTTATGCAATTATTTACGGTACTGCAATAGCCAGTTAATTCCTTCTCGATACTTAAACTTGATTTATCCGGCATCCTCATCTTACCAGGATGCCTCATTATTTAGTGTAATTTTTATTACATTAAATGACAGCTTAATCAATTAACCAGCAATTAGCAGTTTTCTAAAATCATTTCTTTATTTTATCTAAAATCGCCTTTAAGTTATCAAATTACCTTTCTAAGATAGAGTCAGCAGCCCTAATCTGCCACAAAATCCTATCCTATGGACAATAGCGCCATAAAGTAATCATATGACTCAAGTTTCAGAACCATCCAATTTATCCACAGATCACGCTACAGATAAAGCTTTGGATCGAGATTGCACCACTTTATCTCGTCACATTCTCCAACAACTGCGTAGTTTTTCTTCGGACGCACAAGATTTAAGTGCGTTAATGAATCGCATTGCTTTAGCTGGTAAACTGATTTCTCGTCGCCTCAGTCGTGCTGGCTTAATGGAAGGAGTTCTCGGATTTACTGGGGAAATCAATGTCCAAGGCGAAACAGTCAAAAAAATGGATGTTTACGCCAACGAAGTATTTATCTCGGTCTTTAAGCAAAGCGGTTTAGTTTCTCGCCTAGCTTCCGAGGAAATGGAAAATCCATATTACATACCAGAAAATTACCCTGTAGGTCGTTACACCTTACTCTACGACCCCATAGATGGTTCATCTAATACAGATACTAATCTCAGTATCGGCTCAATTTTTGCTATTCGTCAGCAAGTAGGAGAAGATCGGGATCATCAAGCCACAGATTTACTCACTAATGGACGCAAACAACTAGCAGCCGGATACATTCTTTATGGACCCAGCACAATGTTGGTCTATACTATAGGTAAAGGTGTCCACTCCTTCACCCTCGATCCCAGTTTAGGGGAGTTTATTCTCACGGAAGAGAATATCAAGATTCCCCGCAAAGGTTCTGTTTATAGCGTTAACGAAGGCAACTTTTGGCAGTGGGATGAAGCTTATCGCGAATATATACGATATGTTCATCGCACGGAGGGCTATAGCGCTCGTTACAGTGGAGCTATGGTAAGTGATATTCACAGGATTTTAGTACAAGGTGGTGTGTTCCTCTACCCAGGTACACTCAGCAAACCAGAAGGGAAATTACGCCTGCTGTATGAATCAGCCCCTTTAGCATTCATCATTGAACAAGCAGGAGGACGTGCTACTACAGGAATAGTAGATATTTTGGATGTGATTCCCCAGAAACTCCATCAACGGACACCTTTAATCATTGGTAGTAAGGAAGATGTGAATAAGGTGGAGTCTTTTATCCAAAACGGTCATTAAACAAGGGGATAAAACTACAAAAGTGTTTTATTGATAAGTTTGTCCAACCTTTCCAGTGATTGATGAACTCTTTAAAAGGTAAAGTCAAGCTATTGTCAACAGTATAGAAATATAAAATAGGGAAGAGAAAACGTCTAGTTACTTCCCTACTTTTCCCAATTTTCACGCTCCCAGTTCTGTTAACCAAAGTCCCAAAACTGTCTCATACCTAAATTACTGTTATGGTCAATCTGTTAGAAAATCCCCTACGCGTTGGTCTACAACAACAGGGGATGCCCGAACCCCAAATTATAGTTATCTTCGGCGCTTCTGGGGACTTAACTTGGCGTAAACTTGTACCAGCATTGTACAAATTGCGCCTAGAAGGACGTATTCCACCAGAAACCACAATTGTTGGTGTAGCGCGGAGAGATTGGAGTCATGAATACTTCCGTGAACAAATGCGCAAAGGGATGGAAGAAGCCCACGGAGGCGTAAACCCAGAAGAACTGTGGAATGAATTCTCCCAAGGTTTATTTTATTGTTCTGGCGATATAGACAAACCGGAAAGCTACCAAAAACTGAAAAACTTCTTGCAGGAACTAGACGAAAAAAGAGGAACAAGAGGTAATCGGATGTTTTACCTCTCTGTTGCGCCTAATTTCTTCCCAGAAGCAATTAAGCAGCTAGGTACAGTAGGAATGCTACAAGACGCTGATAAACAGCGTTTAGTCATTGAAAAACCTTTTGGTCGTGACTTAGCATCTGCACAAAACCTCAACCAAATAGTCCAAAAGTTTTGTCAAGAAAATCAAGTCTATCGGATTGACCACTATTTAGGTAAAGAAACAGTTCAAAATTTGTTAGTCTTCCGCTTTGCTAACGCCATTTTTGAACCGTTGTGGAATCGGCAATTTGTTGATCACGTACAAATAACTGTAGCAGAAACCGTAGGCGTGGAAGACCGTGCTGGTTACTATGAAAGTGCTGGTGCATTACGGGATATGTTACAAAATCACCTGATGCAGCTTTATTGCTTAACAGCAATGGAAGCACCCAACTCGATGGATGCTGACAGTATACGTACTGAAAAAGTTAAAGTATTACAAGCTACGCGCCTAGCGGATATTCATAATTTATCGCGTTCAGCTATTCGGGGTCAGTATAGTGCTGGCTGGATGAAAGGTCAAACAGTTCCAGGATATAGAGAGGAACCAGGAGTCAACCCCCAATCGACAACACCCACTTTCGTCGCCATGAAATTCATTGTAGATAACTGGCGTTGGCAAGGTGTTCCCTTTTACCTGAGAACTGGTAAAAGAATGCCCAAAAAAGTGACAGAAATTTCCATTCATTTCCGTGAAGTTCCGTCCAGAATGTTTCCCTCGGCTGCTCAACAAGTAAACACCAACATTTTAACTATGCGTATCCAGCCAAATGAGGGAATTTCTCTGCGGTTTGACGTGAAAATGCCTGGAGCCGAATTCCGCACCCGGGCTGTGGATATGGACTTTAGTTATGGTTCTTTTGGTATCCAAGCCACTTCTGATGCTTACGATCGCCTATTTCTAGATTGTATGATGGGTGATCAAACACTATTTACCCGATCAGACGAAGTAGAAGCAGCTTGGCAAGTAGTGACTCCAGCCCTTTCAGTCTGGGACACACCAGCCAACCCGCAAATTATTCCTCAGTATGAAGCCGGTACTTGGGAACCAGCAGAAGCAGAATTTTTAATTAATCAAGACGGTCGCCGTTGGCGCAGACTTTAAGGCTTTTTTCAGGCTGAAAAAACCTTAAACTGGGGTGTAAAAAGCACCCCGCATTCTGAAACCTCACAATCAAGACGAAAAACCAATATGGCTGCTCAAGCTCCTACAGTTTATTCACTCCAAGCACCCAAAGATGTTTCGTTTACAGAAATAGAAACGGAACTAAACCAAATTTGGCAAAGCTACGGTATTTCTGGAGAAGATGGTGGACTCCCAGCTGCTACTCGCGCTACCACATTTACACTGGTAGTTTACGAACCAGAAGAAACTCAATATTTGTTAACTGCTACAGGATATTATGCTGGACCAATTGATGGTATCCTTGGACCACAAACAGAAGCAGCTTTACGGGATATTCAGAGAAAACACAACTTGTCAGAAACCGGAACTGCTACTCCCGAAACCTTAGCTATTTTAAGAGAAGAATATGCTAAATCCCGGAACAATGGGGGAACGGGAGATAAAAATAACGGGATAGATTACAGTTTCAACGCATCTAGTCCAACGATCGCCGATGAAATTGCCATTCGCAACCCATGTCGGATCATTGCTCTATGTCCCATAGCTGGAGAAGACGAAGGGGTGAAAGTGCAACTATCCGCCTATTGTCCCATCCAGAAACAATCTTCTAGTACTCTTGTTTGTTGCGAATACATAACGCTCACTGGTACTGCTGCTGCTTTAGAAAGAGTCGGTGGGATGATTCCAGCATTGCTAATTGGTGGTTTACCGAAATTCCTCTGGTGGAAGGGAACACCAGACCCCCAAAATCCTTTATTTAAACGCTTATCAGCAGTTTGCAATAACGTGATTGTGGATTCTTGTCACTTTAATCGACTAGAAACTGATCTAGCTAGTTTGCAAGGATTGATAGAAACCGGCGTTCCTATAGCGGATTTAAACTGGCGGCGGTTAGCAGCATGGCAAGAATTAACCGCTCAAGCATACGACTCACCTAATCGGCGTGCTAGTCTCAAAGAAATTGATCGCATTACTATCGATTATGAAAAAGGCAATCCCAATCAAGCCTTATTATATTTAGGATGGTTGGCGAGCCGACTACAATGGCTACCGATTTTCTATGAGAAAGAAACTGGCGACTACGATATTACCCGAATTCGTTTCGTTTCTCAAGACCAGAAGCAAGTGGAAGCAGAGTTAGCTGGAGTACCTGTAGCTAAAGATGGTGATATTAAAGGGGATCTAATTGCTCTACGTCTGAATTCTACTAACAATCAAGCTACTTCTAGTACTGTCATCTGCTCTGAGACGGGTGGTTGTATGCGGATGGAGACTCATGGTGGTGCTCAGTCTGCTGGTTGGTTCCAACAAGTGAGTTCACTTGCGGAACAGAAAGCAGAGGTATTATTGAGCCAGCAAGTACAACGCTGGGGTCGAGAATCCCTGTTTGAAGAAAGTCTCGGGGCGATCGCCAAAGCTCTCAAGTTATCTACACGCAATTAGTAGTTAGGAGGAAGAGAAAGCAGAAGTAAGTCTTGCTAGTTCTCTCTCTTCCTCTCTATCCCACATTCAGCAGGTTATATGATAAAATAGTTACTTAAATTTGATTGTATTGAAAAGGGAATAAAAGCGGAATATCTTAACGAGAGTAGAATAGGAAGGGTACTAGATCAATTATATGAATATGGTTATTCCCGAGATCATAGACCAGATTTAAAACAATATTCCAATTCTATTTTACCTATGTCACAGCGTTCCACATCATGGAGGTGATAGAAAATGGTATGATATTGCAAGCCTTACATATTAGCGCGTTATTTTTAGCACTGAAAACGCTAGGTAATTTGCATTTTCACTAATTAATGAAACAACTAAATAAACCAACTTAACCAACTATCCCAGTTCTTGACTATTTCGGCAAACTCTGCATAACCTGCTGCTTTAGGATGAGCACCATCATTAGCGATGGCTTCTGCTAACCAAGTAGATGATTGCACCAAAGTCGAAAATACATCTAGATAGGGAACCCGTAACTGAAGACACACATAAGCAAATTGCTCTGATAACTCACTAATTACATGATTTCTTTCCTCTTGATTAGAATCACCACAAGGCGGAGGACCGATCATCAAAATGGGATACAATTGTTTGGCTTCCTGCAAAATACTATGTAGATTAGCTACTGACTCTGCTAATTGGATTCCTTGTTTTTTCCCCGCCCATCCTGAATCGTTGACTCCAAATGAGAAAACAACTCTACCATCAAATTCTTTAGGTAATCGATAAGAAACTTCCGCCAGCCAGCGTTGTTTTAAGTAGCGGCTTGTTTCTGCGCGTACACCTAAATTGTAATGAGTAACTGAGTATCCCCTTTTTTGAGCATCTTGACAAATTCTACCAGTCCAACCTAAAAACTCTGGATCACCTGTTCCATTAACAAACGATTCTCCTAAGAAGCAGATTCTAATTTCTTTGCCCGATTTTAGCATGATTTTGTCATTGTTAAGTAAGCAGAATTAGGTACATAAGTACTCCAATTTGTCAGAACTTCCACCATATTCCTGAGTTGTAGAGTAGCTAGTTCAAAGGGACGGTGAAATCCTTTTCCACCAACTAGTCGAAAAACAGATCCTTGTTCTAATAGTTAATATAGGATACTTAAAACAATGTGACAATAACTCAATACCCGTGAAATGGTGTAAGCTTTTTGAGATCAAAATATGGCATTTTCGGATCTTTCTCAAGTAGATGAGCATAAACAACCAGCGCACCTCGATGGTGAGCAGTATGGTCATTCATCACCTCAAGAATATCAGGATATTGA
>Ga0116228_10001560_pt1 | contig 19168 bp, 14 predicted proteins | sample S1TSphfallax_2_FD_89694 | JGI IMG/M metagenome (GOLD analysis project Ga0116228, IMG submission 89694) | Host-associated microbial communities from peat moss isolated from Minnesota, USA - S1T2_Fc - Sphagnum fallax MG | ecosystem: Host-associated > Plants > Peat moss > Unclassified | place... | reverse complement strand
GGATCGATCATGGCGACGCCGCTGCTGCTTTACGTGGTGGGGTTGCCGCCGCATATGGCGATCGGGACGGGGGCACTAGCTGTCTCGGTCAACGCCTTCATCAATTTCGGCACCCACGCCATGGCCGGGCATGTGCGCTGGAAGAATGCCGCCCTGTTCGCGGTGGTCGGCGTGGCTGGGGCGGACTCTGGCGACGTGGCGCCGCTGGCATGATTCGCCGATGGGTTGATTGGTGTCGACATCGCTGCGTTGTCCTTGGGGCTTGGGATGGCAACCCGAAACTAACGCAATGCACGCGGTTGCTCTGTTCGATAACCGACATATCGATGAAGCAGCCGGCGATTTAGCGGCTTGTTGGCGGGCGCATCCGACCACCGGTCAACGGCAGTGTGCGGGTGCCGAGGCCCCCCGACCCCTCCCCTCTCATTTGGGAGTGGTGGATGTGGCGGTGCGTCTCTAGAGTTTGGAACCATAAACTCTGGGGATCACTGATGGGCACTCGCAAGATCGGCAAGCTGGCCACCGCGGCCGCGATGGTTATGGTACCTGGACTTGCCGCAACGGCGCTGGCTGCGGTGTTCGGTCTGTTGGATCCCATCGATCATTCACGCGTCGCCCAAGCAGGTCGGCAGTATCCCAACTTCAGCGTGCAGCAACGCAATGCGACGTTACGCGAGATGCACCGACAGTTGCATCCGGACTGGCGCACGTTATCCACGGCGGCGATGCTGCGGCGGGCGGCGCGGTTCTTTGCGGCGCATATGGCATCGGTCAATGCGGCGGGCAGCGCTGGGGCCACGGCGGCTGTCACACCGGCGAACTTCCAGGGCAACCTGACCAGTGTGGCGGTGGCCGGCAGCGACATGCTGACGCTGGTGCGGCAGCCGGATTGCTCGCTCACGGAGCGCGACCTCGTCTATACCTTCACGTCGACGCCGTCGTGGAGCTACACGCTCAATCCGTCGACTCCGAGCTACGAGTTGGCGTTGCATGATGCGGCGGGGTTGACGACGGTCGCTGATGCGTTCAAGGGCGGATGCGCGGCGCCGGTGGACACCCTCCCGGCGCGGGCGGTCATCTATCTCGGGCTCACGACCGGTAACGTCAAGGTGGTCGCCGACACTGCCTACGATGCCATGACCTCGGTTTACGGCGTGTTCGTCACCACGGTGACGACGGCGGACGCGTTCTCGAAGTTCACGGCGCTCGCCAATCCGGACAACAGTGAAGGGTTGCTTGCCGGGGATTTCAACGGTGACGGCAATACGGATCTCGTGTCCGTGAACGATTCGGCGACCAGCGGCGTGCTGCCGTCGGTGACGGTGTTCGCGGGGAATGCCGACGGCTCGTTCCAGAGTCCCACCCAGATCACGTTGACGGGCAGCAGCATCGCGAGCGCGGTGGTCGATGACTTCAACGGCGATGGCCACCTCGACATCGTGGTCACCACGCAGGACTCGGCGCATTCGTATCTGACTTTCATCGCGGGCAAGGGCAATGGGACTTTCGCGGCGCCGGTGGCGGTGACGCTGAGTCCCCCCTCGACCGCGACCATTCAACCGTATTCGGCGCTCATATCGGCCGATTTGCGCGGCACCGGCCACAAGGATCTGGTGACCGGTGGCGGCCTTGTCCTGTTCGGTAACGGCAACGGGACGTTCAGCCAATCGGCCACGCCCGCGTTCCCCAACACGGTGCCGACCACCACGCTGGGTGCCTTCGTCACGGCGGCGGATTTCAACCACGACGGCAAGCTCGATCTCGCAGTCGACGTTGGTGTGAGCATTTCGGTGTACCTCGGCAACGGCGACGGCACGTTCACCGCGGGCGCGTCCTATGCCGGCATCAACAACTCGGGCTACATCAACGCCGTCGACATCGACGGCGACGGCAATGTCGATCTGTATTCGGGGTTCGCCGATGGCGGGGCGCTCGGCGGTGACAAGGATAATTACAATTTGGGCTACGCGTTGATGGGCAACGGCGACGGCACGTTTCGCGGCGCGCCGGTGCTGCCGGCGCTCTACTCCGGTACCAACCTCGCCGATCTGAACGGCGACAAGAACTTGGATCTCGTGGGGCTCACCGGCCAGTCGTTTACCGCGTATCTGGGTAACGGCAAGGGTGGCTTCAGCGCCGCGGGCACACTCGCCACGTCCCCCATCAGCATCGGAGGAACGTCTTACACCCTGAATGCCGTCGACTCATTCGCATTGGGCGACGTCAACGGCGACGGGGTGCCCGATCTCGTCTACATCGAGCCGGCGCTCAACGGCATTCCCGACGGCACGGGCGGAACGGGCGTGTTCATTGCGTTGGGCGATGGCAAAGGCAACTTCGGCGCACCGACGTTCTACGGCGTGCCGCCCTTGCCGAGCAGCCTTTCCGGCATCTATACCGTCTACCCGACGATCTCGCACCTGCATGTGGCGGACCTCAATCAGGACGGCAAGGCCGACCTGATCTACAGCTACAGCGAACTCTATACTGGGGCGCCGAACACGACCTATCTCAACGAGGGGACGGCGATTCAGCTCGGCAACGGTGACGGGACGTCCCAGGCGCCGCAGCAGATCGTGTACTACTCGGGTGCGGACTCGACCGCCACGGGTACCGGCATCTACTACTCGTCGACGCTGGTGCAGATCACCGATCTCAATAAAGACGGCAAACCTGATCTCATCTTTTTGGCCCAGTCGCCGACCATCGACGGCACGCTGTCCACCTACGTGGCGACGATCCAGGTCGCGCTCGGCAACGGCGACGGCACCTTCGCGGCGCCGACCACGGTGGCGGGCCCCGCCATCATGGTGGACGAAACCGGGGGGACGGTACTCGCTGCGGATATGAATAACGACGGGATCCCCGACATCGTCGCGCTCGGATCCTCGGCCGGTTACACCGCGCAGGTGGCGATCGCCCTCGGCAACGGCGACGGCACCTTCAAGGCGCCCGTGCTCACTAACTATGCTGAGCAATATCTCAACACCGGGCAGGGTCTCGCGGTCGCGGATTTCAACAAGGATGGCAAGCTCGACGTGGTGCTCACCGATCCGTTCGATTCGTCCGGTAGTGGCATTTCGTTGGGGAATGGCGATGGGACACTGCAAACCCGAACCGTCAACGGCGCCATGATGCCGCTACTGCCGATTTATCTGCAGGTCGGCGGCGCCACGGTGGCCGCCGACTTCAACGGCGACGGGCTGCCGGATGTGCTCTCCAGCGACACCCTGTTGTTGGGCCAGGCGACCGCCGCCGCCACGGTCGGCACAACGGTTACGTTGACGAGTTCGGCGACCAGCGTCGCGGCCGGCAAACCGGTGACCTTGACCGCGACGGTGACGGCGGCCTCCGGCCCGGCCCAGCCGACGGGTACCGTAACCTTTTTGGATGGGACGACGACGCTGGGAGCGGCGCCGCTCGGCGCCGGCGGCACGGCGACGTTCGCGACCTCGGCATTGACTGCGGGCGCGCATTCGTTGACCGCCGCGTACGGCGGTTCCGCGGCGTTCGCATCGAGTGTGTCGACCGCCGTCACCGAGACGGTTACGGCGGCAGCCGCGGATTTCGCGGTGTCGCTGAGCCCGGCGTCGGGCACGGCGGCGCCCGGGGCGGCGGCGACTACCTCGATCACGTTGACGCCCAGCAATGGCTTCACACAAACCGTCACGCTGAGCTGCTCGGGATTACCCGCCGGGGCGACCTGCAGCTTCGCGCCGGCGTCGGTGACGTTGGGGAGCGGCGCCGCCACCTCCACGTTGACCATTGCCACCACCGCGGCCACCGCGATGAACGGGTTCGGGCATCCCGTGCCGTTGCTGCCCGACGGGGTGCTGGTGGGGCTGTTCGCTGCACCGGTGTTTCGCCGGCGCCCCTTGGGCAAGCGGGCTCGTTACGCGTTGCTGGCGTTAGTCGTGATGGGTGGCGCGGGTCTGTTGCAGAGCTGCGGAGGCGACAATAGCGGATCCGCGAGCGGCGGTGGCAGCAGCGGCGGGACGGCGGCCGGAACCTATGGGGTGACGGTGACCGCCACCGCCGGGTCGACGGTGCATACTGCGACCTACAGCCTGACGGTGAGTTAGCCGCTACACGGCGGCTTGGTCACTCGACCTTGGCAAGGAGTGCGGCCAGTTGTGCCTGGCGGGACGTCGCGGTCTTGGCGAAGATTGCCTTGAGCCGCTGACGCGCATGCGCTTCGCTGATGGAGTGCAGCGCGGCGGCGTCCTGCAGCGAGCGACCGCTCGCGAGTGCCTCCGCGAGGGCGGCTTCGGTGGGCGTCATGCCGAATACCTGGGTCAGCCGTGCGCGTGTCGGGCCGCGAGGTCGTTCGAAATCGGTAATGAGCAGCAAGGCGGCTACGCCGCCCGAGCCGCTCGCTGAATCGTTGCAGCGTATGCCATCCAGGACCCAGGGTCGTGAAGTCGACGAACGCGGCAGGACGAGGGTGGTGCATTCCGCGGAGTCAATGCCTGCCTTAAGGACTGTGGTCAGAAAGCGGCGCAGGCGCAGCGAGTCTGCGGCGTGCGATGTGTGAAGCCTATGTCCTGACAGCTCCAGGCCATCGCCCAGTCTGACGCAGCCATTCATATCGAGCACGCGCTGCGCTCGGTCGAGGAGCAGTGCCCCGCGTCCGAGGCGTTCATAGGCATTCAACTGGCCGGCATAGGCGTTGCGCCCGCCGCGAGTGTGCGGTGATGCTTGCGGAACGGTGGTCGACATGTCCCGGCACTTTGTGCAACGCGGCAATCCCCTACAACCCCTCGAAATAGGGGGTGGCCACGAATCGGTCAGGCGGTCATGACGCGTGAGAAGTCGGCGCCCGACAGCACGAGCCGCATGGTGCGGCCGCCGGCGGGATCGGCGAAGCGCACCCATTCGGGACTGCGCTCTTCGTCGCGCAAATAGAAAATTCCGCCGCGGGCGGGCTCTAGTGCAATCACCCCGTCGAGCCACAGCCGGCCGCGTCGGGCGACTACGCGATGAGAGCCCAGCCAAGGATCTTCATTGCGGTAATGGCCGCAGTAACCGCGCCATTCGGCGGGCAGTGGCGGATCGGCCGGTGCTTTGAAGCTTTCGCGCGCAAATGCGGACTCGGCGTGTGCGACGTCGATCACTGGGCTGGTCGGGTCGTCGGGTTCCTTGCGGGTGAAGATCATGAGGTAGCGGGCGAAATCGGGGTGCGCGACGTGAAAGGCCTCGGCGGTGTCGGCGGGTTCGAGTGCGATGCGCTCGTTGTCTTGCAGGAGAACCAGCCGGTCGCCCTCGGCGCGGATGTCGAGGGCGCGTCCGGCCGCGCCGGTGTAGCGGCCGGCGTAGTCAGCGGCGCGTGCGACGCGCAGTGGGTCAGCGGGCGGCGGAAGTTCGGGGAGCGGCGCGCCGCTGCGGCAGGCGCGCATCAGGCGCAGGGCGTATTCGGCCACCGGCCGAGGCCGTACACCTTGCATGGCGTTCACGGAGGCGAACACGCCGACGCCGTCGTCGAGATCGACTTCGAGTGCGGAGGCGAATGACACCATGCCGCCGGTGTGCCGCAGGCGCAGGTGCCCGTCGAAGCGATCGACCGCGATGCCGTAGCCGTAAAAGGCGTCGTTACCGAACTCGTCGGCCTTGATGTGTGCGGTCGAGAAGAGTTCAAAGGCTTCCGCGGATACCAGCCGGCCGTGGGGCATGGCGCCGCGGCGCGCGAGCATCGACAGGTAGAGGCCCATGTCGTGCGGTGTGGCGGCGATGCAGCCGGCGCCGTCGGTGGTGACGATGGACGGCGCGACGGCGAGCGGACCCCGGCTCGGGTAGGGCCGGTCGGCGAGCAGCGGCACGTAGCTCGTCACCATGCGCTCGCGGGTCTCAAAGGTCGTCACCGGCTCCGAGCTGTTCATGCCGAGCGGCGTGAAGATCCGTGCGCGGAGGCAATCGCCGAGCGGCCGCCCGTCGAGGGTCTCGACCAGGTGGCCGAGCGCCTCCCAGCCCATGTTGCAGTAATGGAAGTAGCGACCGGGTGCGTTACGTGAAACGTGCCTAAGGCCGGGATCGGCGGGGAACAGGGGGCCGTCGGGCAGTCCGGCGGCATGGGTCATGAGGTGGTGGACGGTGATCGGCCCGAACGTCGAGTCGAAGCGAATCCACGGCAAATAGCCTGCGATCGGCCGCTCGAGGTGGAGTTTGCCTTCGTCGCGCAGCTGCAGCAGGCACAGCGCGACGAACGACTTGGTGATCGAGCCGATCTCGAACAGCTGGTCGGGCCGTACCGGCCGGCTGCCGGCCAAGTCGTCGCTGCCGTAACAGACGACGCGGCGCACGCCGGTCGCGTCCGCCAGAGCGAGGGTGAGGCCGGGCGCGCCGATCTCACGCAGGTAGCGCGCGACGAAGCGATCGAGCGCATCGAAGGCGGGGGCGTAGGGGCCGGGGTCGTCTTCGGCGGCCGCCGAGGCCGGTTTGGCGGCGGCGATCGCGGTCATGCCCGCGCCGAGGGCGATTAATTGGCGGCGGTTCAGCATCTGGGTGCTGCCAATGGAGCGTTCCGCCGTTGAGCGGTATCAACGCTACCGGCATCGATTCGGCGGGCGAGTGGCCAAATGACCATGATGGCACCCACACAGGCGATGAACCCCATGGGTCCGATCGGTTGGTACCCGCGAAGTAGCTGCGCTGTGATGCCGGTCGCCAAGGAGCCAAGCGACATCATGAGCAACCAAATGCCCGAGCTCATGACGGCGAGACGACCGCTACGATCGACGCCATAGCCGATGCCCATGAGCAGCGGATAGCTGATGAACCAGCTCGCATTGAAGATCACGAGCGCCAGCGCAAATAACCATCCCTCCGTCACCGTCGTGAGCGCCGCGCAGGATAAGCCGCAGACCAGTACGGCGACCGCCAGCGGCACCGCTCGAGGGGCGCGGACGCCGACAGCCGCCAAACCGAGATTGCCCAACATGCTGGCGATGGTCGCGATGCTCTGGTAGCGCCCGTAGGTGACGGCCGAGAGACCAATGCCGTGCGCTGCACGCTCCATGAAAGGCCAGATGGCGAGACTGCCGAATGTGAAGAGCGCCATGGAGAGCAGGACACGCCAGCCATCGCTGCCGAGCGCCATGGGTTGAGGGGTGACTTGCGCCGCATTGATCTGCGGCGCCGCGGGCAGCCAAATCGCCGCCGCCGTAAAGAGCGCCGACAGCGCCGCCAGGGCGCAGAACATACCCGCCACACCGAATCTTGCGCCGACCATCGGCAAGCCAATGTTGACTAAAGCATAAAGCACGGTCTGTACAGCAATGCCGATCGACAGCGCCCGTGCCGGACTCTCGGTGCGTCCGGCCGCCAAGTTGAGCGCGGTGTTGGCCAGCCCAAAGCCGACACCCGTGGCGATGCGTCCGGCGAGAAGAGGCGCGTAAAGAGTCAAATTCGCCGAGCCGAGTTGAGCACATGTGACGAGCAGGCCGGCAGCAATCAGCAGCCGACGCGGACTGAAGGACACCACGGTAGGCGCAATCAAGAACATGGACGCCCCATACGCCAAGGTCTCGGTCATACTCCAAGCGCCCATTTGTACGGGTGTGAAGTCGAAGCGGTCGATCAGACCACCGATCAGATAGGTCGTGAAATTGTTACCGATGTGGGCGGCAGCGGTGGCGAGGCCAATGCCGACGAAGACCAGAACCGTGCGATTGGTGCTGTGATATGTTTCCATCATGACCGAAACCGGTAGCAGCGGATGCGGGCCCGACGAGACCTTGGATATCACGCCCGTGGCCGGCCGCATTGGCGGCGAAGTTCGCCACGTGCGGCTCAGTACTGAATTGGACGATATCACAATGACAGCGCTGCATCAGGCGCTCGGACGGTACAAGGTGCTGTTCTTTCGCGACCAGGGACACCTGGGCGACGAAGGGCAGCAGGCGTTCGGTCGGCGCTGGGGGACGCCGGTCAAGCATCCGACGGCGCCCGCTCAGGTCGGTGACTTTCTGTTGGAACTCGATTCCAAGCACGGCGGCAAATCCAACATGTGGCACACGGACGTCACCTTCACGGTGGCGTATCCTTCGGCGTCGATTCTGCGTGCGGTCATCATTCCGCCGAGCGGCGGCGATACGGTCTGGGCGAATGCTGCCGCAGCGTACGCCCGGATGCCGAAGCCGCTGCAAGCGTTTGCCGACACGTTGTGGGCGGTACACAGCAATGACTATGACTACGCCGTCAACCAGACCGAGACAGATGAAAGCGCCGCGGCCTACCAAGCGCAGTTCGTCGCGACGGTCTTCGAAGCCGAGCACCCCCTGGTCCGCGTGCATCCCGTGACCGGAGAGCGATCGTTGGTCCTCGGCGCCTTCTTCAAGGAGTTTGTCGGGCTGGGGTCTGGCGAATCGCGCCGTCTGTTCGAGGTATTTCAAAACCATATCACGCGCCTGGAAAATACCGTGCGCTGGCGATGGCGTGAGGGTGACGTTGCCATCTGGGACAACCGCGCCACCCAACACTATGCGATCGACGACTATGGGGACCAGCGGCGCGTGGTACGGCGGGTGACCATCCAAGGCGACGCGCCCGTCTCGGTCGACGGACGCCGAAGCCGCCAGATAAAACCCGCCGCGCTACCTGAGTTGCTCGTGGCATGAGGCGACAACTCACGCGGGGAATTCCGTGAGCGAGCTGATTACGTTTGCCGATTTGCGGGGCGAGGTGTTGCTGGACAATGAGCACGTCATGGTCCAAAAGTTTGCCCTGCCACCCGGCGGCTCGAGCGGTGAACAATTGCATCCGGCCGATCAGCTGCTGGTGTTTATCAGAGGCGGCGTTCTCACATCGAGCGGGCGCTCGGTACTATGGAAAGAGGGGCGCGTGCAGTGGCGGGCCGCCGGCACCCGATCCGATGCGCCCTCGGTCAACACGGGCAGCACCGTGATCGACATGGTCTGCATTAGTTTGAAGGGGCCCCGCGGAGTTCCACCCAATCCGGCATTTGGATACCTCAACTACCCCAACATTCCGGGAGAGGACCTCTTGGAGAATGATCGGGTGATCGTGCAGCGATTCAAGGTGGATCCGGGTCAGTGGGAGGGCGTCCACGGACATCATCCCCACACCATTTACATTCACATCCAGGGCGGGCAGTGGGCGGCTCGCTCCAAGAGTGAGCCGGAACGCGCGTCGCCGAACTTTTCGGAAACCGGCTCGGTGGGCTGGATGACTCCATTCGACATCAGCGAAGGGCATGAGTCGGGTAACGTGGGCAAGGAGCCCATTGATCTCATATGGGTGCAGCTGAGGTCCTGAGTTGGTTATCGGTCAATCCTCTCTTTCGAAGCACCTCTAAAATGAAGTCCGTTTTACCGTCGATATACTTGTCGATGTCCGTCGGGAATCGGATGGCAAGTTGCTTCTTCAGTTGGCCGTACTTTGCCGCGGCGTCGGGGTTACTTCGAAGGTAATCGCGCAACGAGAGATGATTTTGGATGGCGGTTCCGGCTTGTAAGCAGACGTACAAATGGTGCCTCAGCGATCCCGGTGGATTTTTGAAGGCTTCGCGATCCTCCACCCCCAGGTTGCCTTGATGCTCATACCCAATCACAGCCAAGCGTTCGATGGCGACCGATACTGCGGGTGATTCCACAACCACATCGATGTCTATGATTGGCTTGGCGGCGAGCCCGGGGACCGCGGTACTACCGACGTGCTCTATTGCAATGGCTGAATCGCCGACGGCTTGCGAGATAATTGACCGCATCTCGTTAAATTGAGTCGGCCATCTCGGATCATAGTCAATCACCGTGATGGTACCCGGCGTGCGTCCTTGTGCGTCAGATTTACCAAATTCCATGACTGGTATCATAACGCGAAGTACTATGACCACCACAAAAGGGACTTGTCCATGCACAACGCCATTCTCGATGTTACCTATGGCGCCTCGGATATCGAGAGGGCCAGCCAGTTTTATGATGCGGCGCTCGGCGCGTTGGGTATCAGGCGCATGCCGAGGAGGGGTGGGCATGTTGGGGCCCGGATTACGAGGCCGATGGCGTCGGCTTAAACAACGAGGAATTCTCAATGACGGACGATGCCCCGAAGATCGCCGCAACGCTCGAGCGGACCAAGCTGTTTACGGCCGCCTGCCTCATTTTTCTCCAGGGTCCGCTGATGTTTCAGCAGAAGAATCCCTTTTATGCAGTGATGTTTTTCTACGCCATATACCTCTCCTTGGATGTGGTGCGCATTCTTTCGACGCAAGTGACCGCCGGAGGCATATCGCAACTGACGTGGCGCGGTCGGGTCCAAATGCGCTGGATGGATGTCACCACCGTCACCAGACGGAAACGCTCCATCGTTCTAACCAGTCGCGATGGCAACGTCGTCGTTCCAACCGAAAGCTTCTACGATACACAGGCCGCGGTGGACTACGTTGATTCGCACTTGCCTGAACATTTACGCCAATGTTGATTCCCGGCGCGGATACACGTGAAGCACCCTGCAATCAGCACACCGGTAAGCGCACGATGACGGCTGAGAAAATCGGATGAGCCACCAGCTCATCCTCATTGTCGCGCAGTACGGTCTGTTGATCGTGTCGCTCACCGTGCTCGCCGATCAATTGGGGATCCCGGTGCCGGCTTATCCAGCCCTGATCGTCGCAGGCGCGTTTGCCGGGCGCGGTGGCCTGGGATTGCTGCCGCTCTTTGTGTTGTCGGTGGGCGCCTGTCTCGCGGCCGACAGTGCCTGGTACTGGCTCGGTGGACGATACGGGATCCGGGTGCTGAGAACCCTTTGCCGAATTTCGCTCGAACCGGACTCGTGCGTCAGTCAGACACAGACCCGCTTCGAGACCTGGGGTGTCAGTGCCCTGCTCATCGCGAAATTCGTTCCCGGTCTCTCAATCATCGCGCCGCCGCTTGCCGGCGCCATGCGCATCGGTTGGATTCGGTTTCTCGCGTTGAGCACCGGTGGCGCGGTGCTCTGGGCAGGCAGCGGGCTCGTCGTGGGAGTGCTGTTCGCGCCGCAAATCGATGCGGTTTTCGGCTATTTGCAGCGGGTCGGGCGCATCGCCGCTGCGGCACTCGTTGTATCGCTCTCACTGTATCTTCTGTATAAGGCGTTCGATCGGGCGCGCTTTCTCCGTCATCTGCGCATGGCGCGCATCAGCGTGTCCGACTTGTATGAGCTCATGCAGGCGGGAACCGCACCCATCATCATCGATACGCGATCCGTGACCGCAAGGGCCCTCGAGCCGCGCATCATTCCGACCGCCATTCACGTGCCGCTCAAGGACGTGGCCCAGCGCGTGCGTGAGTTGCCGACGGATCGGGACATCGTCGTGTATTGCGCCTGCCCCAACGAGGCGTCGGCGGCACAAGTGGCGAAGATCCTCATGAGCCACGGCTTGAAGAAAGTTCGGCCGTTGAGTGGGGGACTCGACGCCTGGATCGCCGCCGGCTACCTGGTCGATTCGCCGGTGATCAGCGTTGCAGGCCCGTCCGCTGAAAAGCCGCAGGACGCAGCGGAGAAATCCACTATTCCCGTGCCAAGTGCTCTTGATTAGGCTCTGTGCCGTCCCGCGATCATCGAGGCCGTGCATGCGGTGGTGGAGGAGATCGTACGGCGTGCGATCAAGAACGCTCAGTAGCCGCCGCCCGGACACGGCGTCCCACGAGGTACCCGGCGCCGAAGGGCAGGCCGAGCACCAGCACTGTGAGGACGATGAGCAACAGCAGCGCTTCGCGCACCAGCGCTCGTGCCTGCTGCCATGATGTTTCGACGGTGCGCGCAACGATCCGGTCGGCGTCGGCAGACAATTGGATTCGCTGCTGATCGAAAGCGGTGACGAGGCTGGCGCGCTCGCCGGCGATGTTGTCGGCCAGGGCCGCGCGTTCGGTGTGCAGGGTGCGCAATGTCTCAAGCCAGGAATGGTCCAGCCGGTCCGACGACGCGCGCAGGTCTCCGCGCAGTTCGCCGATGGCCTCGTGGGCGAGTCGGGGACTGGTCTCGGCGAGCGCGGATATCCGCGCGAGTTGCGCGTCGAGATCGTGCAGGGCATTGCGATACGCCGCATCGTCGAAACCGGCGCGGTCGAGCGCGACCTCGGCCTGCCACAGGGTGATGTTCGGGATGCGTTCACCGTAGATGCGCAACCGATCGGAGACGTCGCCGAGCGCCTGCGCCACCGTGCCCGAGGAGCGCAGCGGGTTGTGTTCGTTCGGGTTGGCAACCCACTCCGCCAAGAGGGAGGGCCGCACGAAATCGACCCTGCCAAGCGGATGACGTTCCACGTAGTCCGCCACGAACTGATGATCGCGTGCATAGTCCCCGGCCAGGACCTTGCGTCCGAGGTCGTCGGCCTCGGCGGCGAGCGCAGTGAGATCGCGGCGAACGTCGGGTTGCGCGGGGCCGAATAGGTCTTCGCCGGCCCCGGTGACCAAGAACTCCTTAAGCTGCAGCGTAAAGGCCCAGGAGTCGAGCAAGCTGCCGACGGCGGAGAGTCCGGTGGAGGCGCGGGTGATTTCGCTGACGGAGCTCAACTTGAGGCGCAGCGCCTGGGCACTCACGCCCGGGGGCGCGTCCTTGGCGGCATCGTCGATCGTCCGCACCACGACGTTGGTGAAATGAGCGGCGTAGTCCCGGGTGAGGAGCCGTGCCTCTTGTTCCTCCGGAGTCAGCGGGACCTCGGGGCTCTTGATGGTGAGCAAGGAGCAGCCGCTTAGCGTGCACAACAGTAGAAGCCAGAAACCGCCGGTGCGCAACATTCTGGAATATATTAGCGAGAAGGTGCAAAAAAGCGAGCGGAAGATGAATGCAACCGATGGCGAGCCCGGCAACCCTGGCTTCATGCGCCGATGGCTGGACCTCGCCCAAGTGCTGGCGCCGGCGCTGATCGTGATCGGGCTCGTGGTATTTGCGGCGCTCCACCTGATCCGCCCGGCACCGCCGAGCACGCTGACCATGGCGAGCGGCCCCGAAGGCAGTAAGTTCCACACCGTCGCCGTGCGCTATCAACAGATCCTTGCCAAGAACGGCATCACCCTGAAGCTCGTGACCACCCAGGGCTCGCTGGAGAATCTGAACCTCCTCTTCACGCAACCTCCGGTGGTGGACATCGCGCTGGTCCAGTCGGGTACACCGTTTGACGGTGATACGCGGGACATCGTGTCGCTCGGTGGCATGTTCTACGTGCCGTTGACGATATTTTATAGAAGCCCGGCGCCGCTGCAGCGGCTCTCGCAGCTCGCCGGACGGCGCATCGCCATCGGTGCGCCGGGCAGCGGCACGCGATCACTGGCGCTTGCGCTACTCAAGGCCAACGAGATCGAGGTGCAAGGGTCGACCTCACTGCTTGACCTGGAAGGCGAAGCGGCGCGCGAGGCGCTGCTGCATCAACAGGTCGACGCGATTTTCCTGACCGGCGACTCCGCCGCGCCGGAGACCATTCGCGAGATGCTGCACGCTCCCGGCGTTCGGCTGTTCGATTTTCCCCAGGCAGATGCTTATGCCCGCCGCTTTCGCTACTTGAGCAAGCTCGACCTGCCGGCCGGCGCATTCGATCTGGGCGAGAATCTGCCGCCCGGTCCCATTTACATGTTGGCGCCCACCGTGGAACTGCTGGCGCATGCGAACCTGCATCCCGCATTGTCCGATCTCTTGATCGAGGCGGCGATCGAAGTCCATGGCGGCGCCTCGTTGCTGCAGAATGCGGGCCAGTTTCCGAGTTCGGTGGCGACCAGTTTTCCGCTCAGCGACGATGCGGCGCGCTACTACAAATCGGGAAAGAGCTTTGCCTACCGGTACTTTCCCTTCTGGCTGGCGACGCTGCTGGATCGCACGGTGGTGGTGATTCTGCCGGTCATTTTGGTGCTCATACCGGTGCTACGTTTCCTGCCCAGCCTGTACAACTGGCGCATTACGCGGCGGGTCAGTCGTCGCTACCAGCAACTCATGGCGATCGAGCGTCAGTCGCTCGGTAACCTGTCGGCTGAAGAGCGCGCACAGCTCATCGCGAGCGTCGCGCGGATCGAGAAGGCGGTCATTGCGCTCAAGATGCCGGGCTCGCATGCGGAGCAGCTGTACATCCTGCGTCAGCACATGCAGTTCGTTCGTGAAAACCTCGCCCGCACCACGACGTCTTAGGCTAAGGGGCTGCGCGCGCGCCACGGCCGGAGTCCGGCGCAAGGATCACGCGGTGTGGCTCACCGGGTACGAAGCGACTCGAGCGCTGTGATACCAAAAGTTAACAAGACCGGAGCTTGGCTGTTACAAACGCCCGGTAACCTCCTGCGATTGTCGCGGTGGCAAGTCGCCCGATCAAATGCTCGGCCTAAACAATGTGGAGATTACGCCCGTGCCCTTGCCTGCGAGCCTTCCGCTATTAGTAGTCGCTCTCGGCGGTGTGGGCGTATTCGGTCGCCGTTCCCGTAAAGCGATAATTCATGATTGACGGCCGCGGGTGCAGTGACGCACCGGTCGGACTTTTGATGAGGAATGACGGCTCCTGACCCTCGCCCGCAAAGATTTGCTTGGCAGACCTCCTCTTCAGCCCATGAAGCGTTACGGCAGCGAGATTGCAGCTACCGTTGCGACAATAGGCCGGGTTAAATCAAAGAGGGGCGCGCCGGGTAGTGCATTCCACATGCTGCGCCGCAAGCGCCGGATGAAACCAAGTGCGGTGCACCATCTGCGAATCGCGAGTTTAATACTTCGACATTAGACGCAGCCCGCGGAAATGTCGGCACCTTCGCCGTACATTACATGCCCGCCACTGAATCGGCTGAGCGGGAATCGCGCGTTACATTGCCGTCCATCGAAGCCTAAGAACTGTGCAACAGCTACTTCACTCCACCTTCTCATCGAATCGCGATCCGCGATTCGTGGTGTCGCGGCGAAGCCTGGTGCTCGCGTTGGCCGCGGCTCTTTGGATCGTCGGCATCGGTGCGGGAATTCGTCAGGTGTATCTGTTCGAGACAACCGCCGGCGCGGTGGGGTCGACGCCGTTGACGTGGCCGGGCTCGAGCGGCGTCGCCCGAAGTCCGGGTCAGTCAACCGTGGTGATGCTGATGCATCCGCAGTGTTCGTGCAGTAGTGCGAGTCTCTCGGAGCTTCGTGAAATCATGGCGCGCGTTCGCGCGCCGACGGTGGCGTGGGTGTTGTTCGTGCAATCCGCTGCGACGCCTGAGAGTTCGACGTGGCGCGAGGCCACGCGCATACCGGGCGTGCGGGTGGCAGTTGATCTCGAGGGCGTGGAGGCGGCGCGCTTTGGCGCGCTGACCTCGGGTCACACCGTGGTGTACGACGCAGCGGGGCGGTTGCGTTTCGCGGGCGGCATCACCGGTGCGCGCGGTCACGGCGGCGAGAGCATGGCAAGGCGCCAGGTGCTGGCGGCGCTCGAGGATGCGCCCGCGGAGAAGTCGCCTCATTGGGAGACGCTGCGCCATTGGGTGTTTGGCTGCCCGCTCGGCGATGACTCGGGGTCGGGCGCGTGAACCGGGCGGCGATCAAAAAACGCGCCGCGGCGATCTATCGTGACGGCCTTCACGGCGTGTACCTCAATACCGATCGCGTGTTCTTGTGGCTGCTGCTCGTCCAATGGGCGACGGCGATCGTATTGGCGTGCGTGGTCTCGCCGTACGCGTGGGCGGGACGGGTGCGCACCTTGCACCCGCACGTGGAGATCGCGATCTTGGGCGGATTGGTCATCAATGCGTTGCCGATCGCGCTCATCTTTCTACGGCCGGGTGCGGCCATCACCCGTCAGGTCATCGCGGTGTCGCAGATGCTGTGGGCGGCGATCTTCGTGCATTTGACCGGCGGACGTATCGAGACGCACTTTCATATCTTCGGCTCGCTGGCGTTCCTCTCCTTCTACCGCGACACGCGCGTGCTGGTCACGGCCACGGTGGTGGTCGCGCTCGATCATCTGCTGCTGGGATTCTTCTGGCCGGAATCGGTGTATGGCATCGCCAATCCGGAATGGTGGCGCTTTCTCGAGCACGCGGCGTGGGTGATCTTCGAGGACGTGGTGTTGTGGCTGGGATGTCGGCGCGCGCTCAAGGAGATGCAGGTGTTGTCCGACCGCGAGGCGACGCTCGAAGTGTCGATGCACAACATAGAACAGGAGGTGGCGGAGCGCACCGAAGAGCTGAAAACGGCAGCGGATCGGTACCGCAACGTCATCGAGAACACCAGTGCGGTGCCGTGGGAGATCGATCGGCACACGTTCGAAGTGATGTACGTGGCGCCGCAGCTGACCACGGTGTTCGGGCTGGACGATGCGGTGCGCCACGGCTCGAATTTTCTCGATCTGCTTCACCCCGACGATCGGGAAGCATTCCGCCGTTTCATTGAGGCACATACCGCCGACTCGAGTGGTCGTGGTGCGCACATCGACAGCCGGATCGTGCACAATAATCGGACTTTGCACGTGCGCAGCTTCGTCGCGGCGCAGCAGCATGGGCCGCAGGCGGCGGGCGTGTACGGCATCAGCATCGACATCACGCAGCAGCGCAAGCTGGAACAGGAGCTGGCGCAGGCGCAAAAGCTCGAATCGATCGGGCAATTGTCGGCGGGGATCGCGCACGAGATCAACACGCCGACCCAATTCATCGGCGACAACGTGCGGTTCCTGCTCGAATCGACACGCGAGGTGTTTGCGCTGCTCGACACCCTGGAGACCCAGGTGGCGGATCATGGCAGCGTCGCGGGCGATGAGCTTGCGGCGGCGTGCGAGTCGGCGGACTTGGGCTATCTCAAGGAAGAGATACCGAAAGCCATCGCGCAATCCCTGGACGGGGTCGGCCGTATCGCCAAGATCGTGGGGGCCATGAAGGAGTTCTCGCACCCGTCCGTCGAACGGACGGCGTACGATCTGAACCGGGCGATCGCGAGCACGATCACGGTGGCGAGCAACGAATGGAAGTATGTTGCGGAGGTGCGCACCGAGTTCGATCCGTCGCTGCCGCTGGTCACGGTCATGCCGGGTGCCTTCAATCAGGTGATTCTCAACGTCATCGTGAATGCGGCGCATGCGATCGCCGAGGCGAACGCCGCCACACCGATGGTCAAGGGCTCGATCATCGTCACCACGCGACAGATCGACGAGTGGGCGGAGATCCGCATCCAGGATTCGGGTACGGGTGTTCCGGAGAAGATCCGCGACCGAGTGTTCGATCCGTTCTTTACCACCAAATCGGTCGGCAAAGGGACGGGTCAGGGCCTGGCCATTGCGCATGACGTCATCGTCAACAAGCATCGGGGTACGATCGCGGTCGAATCAGCGCTGGGCGCGGGGGCGACGTTCATCATCCGCATCCCGATCGTGGGCGCCGGCACCAGTACGTCGGTGGCCGCATGAGGCTCCCCGCATGTTGAGGATCCTGTTCGTCGACGATGAAGCGCACGTGCTGGACGGTCTGCGCCGGGCAATGCGCTCGATGCGCAGCGTGTGGGATTCGCGTTTCGCGGCGTCGGGCGTGGAGGCGCTGGTGGAGCTTGCCCGCGAACCGGTTGACGTGCTGGTGTCGGATATGCGCATGCCCGGTCTCGATGGTGCGCAGCTGCTCAACGAGGTGAAGCGCAAGTATCCGGGCACGATCCGTTTCATCCTGTCCGGTCACGCGGAGCCGTCGGCGGTCATCCAGGCGGCCGCGACCGCGCACCAGTATCTGGCGAAGCCGTGCGACACCCACGTGCTCAAGACCGCGATCGGTCGGGCACAGCAGCTCAAAGACCTGGTGAGCAATCCCGAGATCGCGGCGTGGACGGGCGCCGCCGAGGCGCTGCCGAGTCTGCCGGCCGCCTACCAACGCATCGTCGCGTGCCTGAAGCGGGGTGATTCCTCAGTGGCGGACGTGGCAGGCGTGGTGGAGGGAGACCTGGCGATCAGCACCATGCTGTTGAAGCTGGCCAATTCGGCGTTTTTCGGCACGGGTCAGCACGTGCGCACCACTCAGCGCGCGGTCTCGTTCCTGGGAATCGACAACGTTGCGGCCTTGGTCATGGCGCAGGGCTTGTTCAAGCCGCCGGCGCGGCCGTTCCGCGGCGAGTTGGACCTCGCGGCTCTATGGCAGCACAGCTTGCGAACCGCGTCCATTGCGAGGTCGCTGGCGATGCATCAGAAGTGGGCCGCGGTACGTGCCGACGATGCGTTTCTGGCCGGCTTGCTGCACGACTTGGGGCATTTGGTGATTGCGACGGCATCCCCGCGCGATCGGGATCTCGCCGAGCCGGCGGTGGATCACGCGCAGGTGGGGGTGTACTTGATCGGCTTGTGGGGATTCCCGGATGACTTGATCGAGGCGATCGCGTTTCATCATCACCCGACTCGGGCGACCGCCCGGGTCACGGCGCTGCCGGGAGTGGCGCTCCCGGGGCTGCTGCACGCCGCCAACCTATTGGCGGATGCGGATAGTGCGGCGCTCGACCCCAAGACCTTGAGCGGCGCCGACGCTGAATTCTTTGCCACCCCCGGGATGCTCGAACGCTGGGCGGAGTGGCACGCCATCGTGTTGCCGCGGCCGGGTGCCGCCAGCCGGGTGTCGTCATGAGCGAGCGCGTCTTGTTCGTCGATGACGAACCCAATCTGCTCGAAGGCATCCAGCGCGCGCTGCGCCGCCGCGTCGACATCCGCATCGCCACCGGCGGGGCGGACGGGTTGCGCGTGCTCAAAGAGGAGGGCCCGTTCGCGCTGGTCATCTCGGACATGCGAATGCCGCAGATGGATGGCGCGCAATTCCTGAGCCGGGTGCGCGCGGAGAGTCCGGACACTGTGCGGATGATCTTGAGCGGGCAGTCGGATCTGCAGGCCACCATCGCCGCGGTGAACGACGGGCGCATCTTTCGCTTCCTCAGCAAACCCTGTCCGACAGAGGAGTTGCTGGCGGCGGTCGAAGAGGGCTTTCTACACTACCGGCTGGTGCGCGCGGAACGGCAGTTGCTCGAGGAGACGTTGAGCGGTGCGGTGAGAATGCTGGTGGAAGTGCTCGGGATGGTAAGTCCGGCCGCGTCGAGCCGGGCGTCCCGCGTGCAGCGCCATGTGATTTCGATGATCGACACGCTCAAGCTGCCTGGGCATTGGCAGTGGCCGCTGGCCGCGATGGTTTCGCAAGTGGGCTGCGTGGCGTTGCCGAAGGAGCTGCTCTCCAAAGTCGAGGCCGGCCAGGCGCTCTCCGAGCATGAAAGGCATCTGCATGCGACGCAT
>Ga0116228_10001558_pt1 | contig 19175 bp, 9 predicted proteins | sample S1TSphfallax_2_FD_89694 | JGI IMG/M metagenome (GOLD analysis project Ga0116228, IMG submission 89694) | Host-associated microbial communities from peat moss isolated from Minnesota, USA - S1T2_Fc - Sphagnum fallax MG | ecosystem: Host-associated > Plants > Peat moss > Unclassified | place: USA... | reverse complement strand
TAGGTGGTAAAAAGTAGTACCCCCAAGTTCCAATGGGTGAGTTAATATATTCATTGGTACCTATCCAGGTAATCAGGATCTATTATAAGAGAGAGAGAGAGTGAGAGAGAGAGAGAGAGAGAGTTTAATGTTGTATTACAGATAAGGAGGATTATTCTTAGAAACCAAATGATTCATGTGATCATGGATCAAAAATAAAATTTCAATACTTGGTTGGGTGGTTTAACAACTCCTTCCAAAAAAACACTAGACCAAGATTAAAAACCCTTTTCAACCCAAAACTTAACACAATCCCAAAAGTGTATGAAATAGAACCCAAAAAAAAAGGCTACTATTACCAATGGCCATAAACTATGGTATGGAATATTCTGGAGCCCTTAAACGCTCTTGACCTTGATAAAGGGAATATTTCATTACAAAATGGTCGGGTTAGCAATGTTGGGCAGATATCACTTTTTGGGATATCTGTCAACTAAGGATATCTACCTTTCTTTTGTTTACTGGATAAGGATATTACATTTTTATTATTTTTTAAAATTTAGATATCTTGGTTGGATATCAGATTTTCACATTTTTAATCCGACCTGGATATTAGTGTTCCTGGATATTTTCATCGTTTATTTATTAGTCAAATATCAGCGGATCTGGATATCCAAAATTAAAAAATTTGCTTGCCAATTATGTTTGGTGCTATTCTTTTTTTGGGGGGGGGGCAAAAAAACCTTCAAAAGGCAACATCCTTTTTAAAAAAGGGAATATATTTTGTCACAAATATTTTTTTGTCTCAAAAAATTAAAAAATCATAAATTAATTTTTCAAAAAAATATAGACATAGTAATAATCACTACTGACTACAACTTTGAAAAGACCTCCAGAAATATGTCCCCAGAATAGTTTTAAATTGTATAGGGATTCTCAATCAAGAAAATGAAAAAAACAAAAAAAACAAAAAAAAAAAACAAACTAGTTCTACAAACCTACCCTAATGAGTAACCGAACCTAATTAGTAAGTACTAAGCTTGATATCCGGCCTTTGATCTGATATCCAGGCCGGGTATCAACATCTTTGATATACAACATAATTTCTAGATATCATGATGGGTGATAGTTGGGTATTTCATTTCCGAATATAAACAATGCCCACATCTTTCTTTCAGGCTGTGTGAAGATTTGGATCATTGAATCTTCCTGCTGCAATGCCTGACTAGGAGTAGAGATCACAGTAAGTGAAAGTGCCACTGATTTTGAAGTGTTATTACCTGAAAACAAAAGATTGGTCAGAAGCTGCTGATCAGGTTAGGTCATGGGTGGGATGATGTTGAGCTAATCATATACATCTAAGTACCTTCTTCTTACCCAAACTTTCTTGTTCACCTAATCCTTTGTCAATTCAGTTCACTCATGGTACCATTCAACATGTATGTCATCCACCTCTAAGCTAGGCTCAAACATAAGAGTTAAATCCAAGTTTTGGGTTTCATCACTTTATCATGCTTTGTTTGGCCCACTCGTAAAGCAACATTGTGTTTAAGAACACAAATTTTACCATGAAACAAAAACCTTTCCAATAGGCAAGCATTTTTGCATTGCATGGATTTTTGAGTATCTTAAGTTAGTTAGTTGTCAATCCAGTTGCCCAGGTAACTCTGATCCTCCAATCCTTCTGACTAGCTACATAGGCTGCTGAATTGGGAGAATAAAGTTAGCCCCAAAATAAAGTCACCCTTGTCTTTGGGCCCTTGTTTGACCCTGCAATCCCTCCCTGTTTCAACCCCAATTTGAGTGTAGCCATAATAAAGTGAGTGAAAACAGTGTACTGTTTCATAAAACTGGGTACCAGTTCAAAAGATTTGCACAATTTTATTCTGACAAAACTAGTTTTGATTTTATGAAGAATATGAGCAACAGTGAAGGCACAGCTAATTAAGGCAAACCCAAAACTGGGGTTGAAACTACTGTTAGAGGATTGATTTAGGTGATCAAACCAGTTTGGTCCCCTCCTTTTTTTTTCCCCCTGTTTACTATTTTGATCCCAACTTTTGATTAACTTTCCTACCCAGTTTTGCCAAAACTGGGGCCCAGTTACTCCCCAGTTTGGGGTACTTTATGAATTAACTCTAAAAATGTGAGAAGGGCATTCTAGTGAGGGGCAGTTAGTTACCTATTTATTATTTATATTCTACTATGGGGTTATTTTGTAGCCTATTAATTGTGATATGGGTTATCTTCTAACCTATTATGCTGAAGAGGACTAAGTCATGGGGATTGGTTTGGACTAAGTGTTGTTTTAGGGTTAGTATTATTGTTGTCAGAGTTTCCACATGGGGCCCTCACCAATCCTCATTGTCCATCACATGAAAACAGGAACCTATTTAATTTCCACTTGTGATGCACTGCCACTCTAGTTGACTAGGCGCTTTGTACTACTTAGCCTAGTTAGTTAGTTAGTTACAAAAAGCTCTTTTAACAAAACCCTAATTTTGCCCAAGCTGCAAACTTAAAGTTTAGGGTTGGAGGAAGAAAATGTGACCTGATATGTACATCAATTATGACCTGATAACAAGGTGCCATACAAGTTAACTGTTAATACAAAAAAATTGTGCTATTTTTGGCACGGTGGTTTTATTTATTTACTTATTTATATTTTTTAAATTCAATTTTGCATTGTAGGCAAGGTGGTGATCACCCATAAGCTAATTTAACCAAATTTGTATTTCAAAAAAAATTAAAGGATCAAAAAAAATCTCCTTATATATTTTTGGCTATCCTACTTGAAACCATGTTAAACATCTGGTGATTTTTTTAGATTAAAATTTTTTTCTTTTTCAAACTTGGGCATTTTGTTTAGAAATAAATTATAATTCTATTTGACACAAAAATTTCCAACTTTTGTGCAATAATGTGAAATGTTGCATACAAAAAAAAAGGAATAAAGGTGCTTTGGCATGAATTAAAAAAAAATTCACACAAAGTTTTAAATCACTATATATGGTAGGTCAAAGATACATACCTATGCTTCTATTGCAATACATACGATACATATCAATATTCCAACTACCTAACTCTACACAAGGAAGGGCTTCTACACCTTTTTGGGAAATTGGCAACTATTTTATGGTGGTTATGAAGTGATTGCCTTAGAAAAGGTGAAAAAATATTTGGTCAACCTAAACCATTGGAATTTGGCATAATATTTTTTCACATTAAAATGAACTTGATTTCTTCACAATTTTTGTTTCAAATATTTAGACCCACACAACAATTCAATGGGTTTCTAATAGGTTTATAATAAATATGTAAGTTATGGCTCTTCAAAGCAAGGAGATTTTTTCACTTGAAATATATCCTTACCACACACCTACCACTTCTAATATGTGCACTTTCATCACATGTTAACAATCCTCAATTTTATCCCATATGGTTTGCCCAAAGTTTTCACCTTCTCAACTATATACTTTGGTCAAGGGGAGCAATTGTATCTTCATTTGGATACTTATATTTTAGGGGGCATACAATAGTTTCAGATCTTTTTTTGTGTATTCTTTGGATGGGTCAATCAAATTGGCCAATTGTAATAAATAAAAATATATATACACACAAGACTTAGGAGGCACCCATCTAATTAATAGAACTAACAAAGTTTAAGGCATATTTACCCAAATTGTTTTTTCTCAAATACTAAAATGAATTTAGCTTTGGGTATACGTATTTCTTACATTTATCCAAGGTTATGGATAGGGTATAACTTTTGCAAATTTACATATTATCCTTTAATATTCATTTCATTGGAGTATGTTGGTTTTAAGGAAATAATTTAGGACAAATGATATATCTAATCCATACCCGTTGAATATATCTGGGTAAAAGATATACCCACATGACACTTGTTCAAAAACTGCAAACCTTTTGATATTGAGAATGTTCAACTTTTTCAACACCAACAAATTTTGCAAAAATATTTTCTCCAAGAGTAAAATGTAAAAGTCTTGAATAAAACCAAAAAAAAGAGATTTAGTACTAGATTAATAAACCCTACCTACAAGATTTAGTTAAATAAATTGAAGTATTGATTAAATTGGGCAACAAGAACTACAATATTTTAATTGAAGGCTTACCTTCAACATCCATCCTTACCAAGGTACTATGTATATTTGTACATATGACGGATTTCTTTGCAAAGTGCTTGTGCCATAAGTTGCATCATGGCTTGCAAATTACTTCAAAATTTTGTAGTAAGGATAATTGGGTGGGAACTAACCAGTAATTTTTTTTTAATCAATTAAAGTTTTTTTTCCAATTTTGTGATATTGCTCAAGTGGTGATTGTCCATGAGTTGTATATTTAGCCAAATTTAGTAATATTGAAAATATGAATCTAGAAAATATTGAAGGAAAGTGTTGCAATGTTTGGTGATTTTTTAAAATAAAATATATATATTTAAAAATATAAACTAAAATTTAGAATATAATTTGTGACAAAATATTCATTTTTCCAAAAACAAATTGCAATAATTGCAATAATTGGCCACAAAAAATCACTGAAAATTAACATATGTTTCACTAGTGGTTTTACAAGCAATTGAACTAAAAAAGGCAGGGCCAGATTAATTAGGCACCTTATTTGACTCATATATGTCTATTTTTATATTAGGATTTTTGAAAGATGATATTTTGGCTTGTGTTGAAACTTGAGATTAGTTATTATAGAGTTATAGTAATATTCTGAAGGATTTTGGTTTCTTCTTTTAGAGGAATTTTTTAAGCTTATATTTTTGCATGGTGAAATATTTGAGTTTCCATAATAATTTCTTCTTTTGTCATAAAATACTTTTCAATGTAGTAAATGGCAAGGCCCCTTGTTGAGAAAAAGTGTTGGCCCCAAAGTGATTGATTCAATTTTCTGTGCTAACAAATGGACATTAGAATAATAAAATAGGAAAATGTTTCAGAGGCTGCATTTAACTAGGGAAATGTTCAAAATTGCACTTAGGTTGAGAGTTGAACTAGCACCTACCCTCTTACCATAAAACCCCACAATCTTTTTGGGTTTGCTTCTAAACATTGTAAACATTATATCCATTTGCAAAATCAAGGTCCCCAAGTCCAAATTCAACATTTCTTGAGTTAATATAACCACTTAGAGACCTTGCTCAAGAAGGTGTTCAAGGTACCCATATAGGTTTTGGTTCACCTTGGGCAATAGTCCAGGCAAGGTGAATGAGCACTCACCTGGGTTTCCTTTACACAAAGTTTTTGTTTTTGTCTTGGGTTCCAAAGGCCAAAAATGACCAATGGAAACAAACATGGAACATGTCCCAAATTTGATAATTTAAAGTTGGTACATATCCATGCACACAACCAGAAAGAGATGACATGTTCAAAACTCAAATGATTTCTTATCTTATCATTTGTTAGTGACAACTATCAATACTACTAGATTAATGGAGTATCATAAGATGTTGTCTTGCTAGATAGATAGAGGTGAATTTGTATTCTTTTTCCAACTTTGCAAATTTTTGAGATTGTTTAGTTTCAGCAATTAAAAAAAGGGGGCATGAATTAAGGAAATTGGTATCACGTTGTCATGCCTGATTAGATGTAAGTTCAACATTAGCATGAATTAGGGCAACTTGCATTATGTTGCCATTCATTATTAATTTCTACATTCTTTAATTTCTAAACATGATTCTTGTCGTTGGATGTTTTCGAAAAAAAATCAATGTTGTATTTTCTACTTATATTTGATTAATCATGCATGTTTCTATGGTTTGAACTTTGTATGTATGTGCAATACATGTGAAAATGTCAATAGTATGTGAGTTTACATCATTTGTGGCTTGATTGTGTCAATGTGGTAGAAACAATGTCTTTTTTTGTCAATTTTGTGACCTAGTCAAAGTGTCAATGATCCACATTATGATTTAGCCAAATTCAGCTACAAACTAAATTTGAAAATAAAATTTTAAAAAAATCTTTCTAAATGTTTGGCTACATATTGAACCATGTATAGAAGTCGAACACATTTTTCTTAACTTTTGGTTGAAGTCTTATAATTGAAAATTTTAAAAAACACTTGATTCTAATATTTAAATTTTTTAATATAATTCTTTTGACTATATATAGCCAATAAAAAAAAGGTTGGGTAAAAAACATGATAGATCTCAAGTTTGTATACTAATTGCTATATATTCAAATAGAATGCATAATGTTTTGCAAAGATGTCCTTGTATATTTTTACACATCCCAAAACCAAAGTCTTTCAAATGAACACATCTTGTGGATTTGAATTATTTTAGGTGCACATCCAAAAGTCAAAGTAGTTGCTTGTGTTAAAATTCACCTATAAGCAAGATAGTGGCAATGCAATGTTGCAAACTCAACAAATGACACACCATTCATGTATGAAATGTCAAATAACATAAAATTTGAGGTGGATGGCTTGCTAACACATTATGTTAATGCAATGTTCAAGCAAATGCTTGATAGCAAAAAACCATTTGAAATCATAGATTTACAAAATATAAAGTCTAGTGTTATGTAGAAGGTCCTAAACATGCCCTATAAGTATTATACACAACTCTTTTTCTCCCTTCCTATTGTCTTGTCATTGTTAATTGATGATAATTATCATCACAAAGAAAAATAATCAAGGTCAATTTTAGAATGGAAATGTTACTGAATGATAATACTGTTAGTGAATTACCTTTGGGGTAGAATAATCTAAAATTCACTTTTTAGTAGAATTCCATTACAAAACTATTCAAGTTAAAAGGTAATTCTTCTACTTTAATTAACTTAATGGACATCTTAATAATTATCTAATTATTAGCAATAGGTTCTCATTTATTATTCCCTAGTTATTGAGGTATGAAATTACTTGGTAATTAGTCCTTAAGGCTAAGGTGATTGACATGAGTTTTCCAATCAACTAAAAGGTGTGAAGATTTGGATGAAGGTTTAAATGTAGGAGGGGATGAGGTGTGTGGCTTGTGAGGTGGAACTTTGTATGTTCATTCTTTTACTTTTTGACCTTTCCTCATGTTCATTATCTTTTCATGTATGTTATTCCTTGTGAGGTTTATAGGAAAGACATAAGAAAATAAGGGAGGGGAAAATTGTACTTGTGTGAAGAAACAATGGAATGGGAAATGAAAGGTTGTGTCACTTTTCTTTTTTTTTGCTTTGATTTTTTTGGATGTGATGAGAGTAGTTGGTATTAGTTTGATAGAGAATATTATAATTCTAAGTTTAGTTAAGTTTTCTATTCATCCTTGATTTTTTGGAATGCTTGCTCAAAATCAATAATTGGATAGTAATAACAAAAGGTACCAACTACAAAGGATGAAGGTAGCTCATTAGTGATGTATTTTTTGTGATAGAGGTATTGTTTAAGGACTAAATAATTGCATTCTAACCTTCCAATTCTAATTTTAATTTTTTCAAGGGAATGCATTTTCAAATGTGTTTTTGAATTTCTTGTCTAAAAGTAGGACTACCTTCCAATGGATAGTCCATTCTTAAACAATTTTCCATATTTTGATGTTTGTTTTTTACTTTGTAGCCCTCCGCATAAAATGGAATTCTAGTTGTCAAATTTGTAATCTTACAACCACCATCACCATTGTTCCCACTTCCTTTCTAATCAATCGAAAGGAGAAAAACTCCACAAATTTGTTCCATGGACTTGTTAGGGACAATGCTATTAGGCTTCAACAATCACACTAAATTGTTTGATGAAGAAAGTAAGTTCAATGCTCATGTATAATCCATATTCATTTTTTAATCACTTGTCAATTTCAAGCTTTGAACTTGTATACCAAACATAAATAAATTGTTAGTTTTGCAATGCAAATCAAATAATTTCATGTTTTAAAACTTGCAAGAAGAAACATAAATTGATTGTTAGGGAAAATTATTTTTTGTATATTTTAAGAAACATGTGAAATAAAGGGGTACTTTTTGGTATGCTATGAAATCACAGAATATTAAGAGAACATTTTATTAAAATTGAAAATATTTCTAAAATATTCTAAAAATATTTTTGTTGTAAAAAATTTAAATACCCTATTTACATTTAATTTAATTATAAACTACATTTACTTCATTAAATTTGTACCAAGTAATTTTTTGTACATCATTTGGAAAGAAATGGGAGTAACTTCTTTTGGATTGATTTCCAATCTAGATTTACAAACTAATATTGCCAGAGGTTTTTGAGTGAAGAAATAAAGTTTTTAAAAAAAAATTTATGTTAATCAAAACTTTGATTCAACCATTGAAGTGCATACAGGATAGTTAATTTTAAAGCACAACATCAAACACCACCTTCATCAAGGAAAAAAAAATGACAAGGGTGCAATTTTGATACATGTACGTAAGCAATTGTAACCACTTTTTTATTTTAAAAAATACTTTTGAGAAAAAAAGAAAAACTACAAATATAATTGTGTAACTTTTAGTGGCCCATTTGGACTTAGGAGCATTTGCAACACATAAGAAATGGCTTAATATGTAAAGGCAAATGGAGATCAATTGTTAAAAAGTTTAAGAATTTTTTTGATTATATGTTTAGAACATGACACAATGAAGATTACTAGTTGATGAACCCACAATGCAACATTATATTGCATTTCCTTCAATTTTTTAACAAAAACATCTACAATGTTATTTTTCAATTCATGGATAATTGGTTAGTCTTCAATCCATTTCACATTTGCAATGTCATGAATGAAATGATGAAAAATGCAAAGGAAATGATAGATTTGACTTGGTGAAGGAAAAAGAAATGGATGAAAATGGACTACAAGCAAATCATAGTTGTGGGCCACAAGTAAATCCAACAAGAGTCAACAATGATTTGTTTTTTAATAATGTTTTAGGTAGTTATTAGATTCTTTTGACACCTTCGGTTCCACATCCACGAAATTTCATTTAGTTTGTGGAATATGAAGTTGTAAGCATCACCCTAATGATAATTTGAATAATCATTCCAATGCATGCAACACCAAATTCAATAAAAAGAGGATGTCAAAATGCAAAGGATTGAAGATGAAAAACTATAGGAAACATTAACATCAAACAAAGTTATTCATTTGCATACAAGAACATGGGGGTGCAATCACAATAAAGGAGCTAAGGTTGGAGTCTTTACCAAAGATTGCATTTTACATGGCTTGCATGTATTGGTCTATTAAATACCAAATTGCATTCAAAATGTAATTTTTGGAATAATTTGGATATTAATGTTAACACTAAACATGATTCATCCTATAATAAAAAATAGATTTTTTTGCATTAAGACTTATATTATAATAAATGTACAAATTTTATTTCAACCATGATCATAAATTTTTAATTTTTATAGTGATTAAAGACATTCAAAATTAAAATAAACATCATTAAAGGATTCAATATATGTGCATTTAAAAGGATCAGCACATGACCTTTTTTATGAAATACACTAAAGCCCACAATAAATTTGAAAACGTGTAATGAATGTTTATGTAACAAAAAACACATTCAAATTTTTAAACCCTATAAATGACCCATCACTATTACAAAATGTGGGTGCGATTCACTAGTCCCCTTTCATTAGATAAGAGAATTCGTTATTTTCCAACTAATCCCAATTTACTAATACCAACGAATTCTTTCAAAATCTAGTGAAATCACTTGGCATACAAGGACACCTATTGTTGTGATGCATTCAACAAGTGTTTTGCAAATGACAAAATACTTTCAAAACATAATGAAATGATTTTAAATTATTTCATGAAAAAACAAACACAATTTTGAATGATGAACAAATAATTCATTAAATACAATTAATGGTGGTTTTCCAAGGTAATAAAAAACGTTCATTGTTTTTTAACAATTTCTTTGGTTCCTTTTGTTATAATTGCATTTGTAGCAAAGGTGATGCAAAAAGGAAATCAAATTTTAGTAAATTTAATTGATAAAATACATGAAAATAATTTGGTTTTGGAGCAAAAAAGATGATTATTTAGGAATGTAAACGCTTTGAATATTTCAAAGTAATTATAAAAAAATCTACAACACCTAAATGGATTTGGTTAGACCAATAACAAGTAATGAATAATCACACTCACAAGAAATGTGCTTGACCCAAACTAATCGAGGGAGAATTCACCACTATCTTCCTTAAGTTTAGTATGCTTTACAACACCTTGAAGGGATTTTCATCCAAATGATGTCCAATTCTTCCCCAAATTCCAAAACAAAAGTCTAAGTTACAAGTTTCAATAATTGGGGGTTCATAATTTTTTGTTTTAATTAATTTTATTGGAAAATTCTCAAGGGAAGAATTGTGGCCTTAGAAAAGATTTTTTCAACATCATACTAAACTTTTGAAGTGGAGTTGATTTTATTATTTTGTTGGAAATTTTAGTTGTCATGAATCATTTTGGAAATTTGACTCATGACTTTTCAAATGGCCATAATTTCTGTTTCAAAATTTCAAATTGGGAATGTGATATCAATTTAGTTATTCATTTTTCAAGACCTTTTCAATAACATAAAAAGGGCCTAATTTGGACACGTTTTGGTATTTGAAATCTTGTTCCAAAATTTCAAAACACTTAAGGTCTTCCAACTTTTGTAATTGAACTTGGGAATCTTGAAAGTTCCTCTCCTTTATTCTTACATGTTTCCACTTTATGTATTAGTGTGTTTGTGTTCTCTTGTGTTCATTCCATATTTTGATCCTTTTCACAACTTGATTCCAAATGAAGCCTTGTGTTTTTTTCATCTTTGGAAGACATTTTGTTGCTCTTCCTAGGAGTTAGCCCTATACCCAAGTTAAGATTGTGACACGTCAACCTATAACAATAGAACATAGTTGAACATGTAACAAACAATAATAAAACAAAAGAATAAATAGAACATAAAATGTCAACAATGAGTTGCAACAAAAGACTTTCACAAATTTTTATTCTACAAAAAGCTTGGAATATGACAAATTTGGAAACCCAATTTGCAAAACAAAAATGAGATTGAACTTGCAAAGAAAACTTCAATTTGTAAACAAAACAAATGTAGACAAAATTGAAAACCAAAGAACCCCTACAAATGCTTTGGCCAAAAAATGCAATGCAAGGAAAATGTAACAACTTCAAGGAGAAAGCTTTGGAAATTTTTATTCTACACATAATACACAAGTCAAATTGTCAAGGAGCAAAACGGAACTAAAGAAAACATAAAATTAAAAGAAGAAACAACTTCATAAAGAGAGGTTTGACAACAAAAGAAAACTAAGGAAACTAAATTAACTAAACAAAAAACTTCAAATCAACAAAACTTGAAATAAGCTTTAGAAAAGAAAGAAACCTTATAGAAAGGAGAGCACATGCAACAATCTTGTAAAAAGGAATGTGGATGTAACAATTGTAAACATACAAATATGTAAAAAATAGTTGTAGAAAAAGACTTGTTAGAGAAAAGTGCAAGAAAGGATTGAAGAATATTGCAATAGAATTTCAAAGAGGAATGTGAGAGAATGTAAAAGAGTTGCATGAAAGAGCTTCAAAGAAAAGTGCAAAAGGAGGCCAAGAGAGTGTTAAAGAGGAATGCAAGAGAGCTTCATGCACAAAGAGAGCTTCATAGAGATAAGACACTGGTAACACTGAGCACTACCATGATTCCAAAACCACCGACTACCATCAGAACCAAGTATGCACTGCTAACTCTTACTATGTGTGAATGAACGCAAGATCCGCCATTGCGATAGGTACTTCCTTGCAGGTATGTATCAGTAGGACGTGAGCTCATGATGATGTTAAGGGCCATTGCTCTAGCAGTTCTTGCACTAGGTGTGAGGGCTGCATAAAGACAGTACCATTTATAATTTTAAGAAGCAAGTTGCAACTCAAGAAACTTTGGGGCTTTGGGTCTGGTACTAGTTGAAAGGTGCTAGTTCAACTAGAAACGTTAATCAACCCAAGGTGGATTGGGATGTGTATAGGGGGCTATTTGAGTAAATGAGATTTGGAAGTACTTAAGTGGGTCCCCACTCCCAAGTTCTCTAGTCTCTCTCTCCTTTTATTCCCCCACTCAAAGCTGCCCCCCTTTTTTAACTGGTAGATTCCTTACTTGTTGACATTTTCTACTATGCCTGGCACTTCAAGCTGGCAAACTAACTTACACATTTTCTAGCCCTGTATAGTGCTTGCCCTTAATTTACCTTGTCTGGGTCCCAAAGCCTCATGGAGGTAGAATCTGCATCTCTCCTGGGTTTGTGCTAGAACCTTTTGATGCAGGGGAGTGGAGCAAAGATCTGTGGTCCAAGGAGCAACTAACTTAACTCAAACCAAATCAGTGATGTTGGATACTTGCTATCTGGTAGGTATTGCAACTTGCAAGTGTTGAAAATCAAAGCATGTGACCAATTAATTATATGGCAGGCTACTAAACCTGAAAAACCCAGGTCTTCAAGTTTTCGACTTTAAACCCTAAAACCCCTCTCCTTCCTTTTGTGCTAGACATGTTTCTGTTCCAGTTTTGAAAGTCACAAATGTTAAAATGACAGAAAAATAAATATTGGACAACCTCATCCCATATGACATCTCTATTTCTTTTGTTGCATCCATGGTTGCACAAGTTACCCAAAGGGAGTTTGCATCAAATTCTTCCTTCTTGTTCTTCTTGCATGGTAAATGGGTTTGTGAGAAAAGACAGTGGTAGTCACGTGCAGTACAGAGAGTATTGTAAATCTTGTGGGGGCCAGAGGTGGGAGGGAAGATATGGGGGAGGAGATCACATAACCCTGCTAGTAACCCTTGGTTCCACGTTGGTAATCATAGTGACCCATCTTGTAAACCTTCTTACTTCCAACTGACATTAGTAGGCATCTACCTATGTAAGTGGGCAATTATCACACATAAAAAGGTTTGGAATGCAAGTGGTTCCTAATTCCTAGGTAGGTAAGTAAATAGGTAATGGAACTTGATGGCTACTAAGTAGATATATACAGCCACACTGAACCAGCACCCACCAGCATGCCATCCACTGGATGTTCGTTATTACTCAGTTGTGGATGAAACTCAACTGAGTTAATATTTGGTTTCATCTTGGTAACCAATCCTGCAGGAAGTAGGTTTCATATATAGGCATATAGGTAGGAAAAATAGGCAACTACTAGGTAAGTAGATGGTTTATACATAGGTAAGGGCTGTTTTTACTACCTACTTACTAACAACCTGGTTGTGAGTTGATAGTAGGTAGGTAGAAAAAAAAAGTAACTGAGCTAACCACCACGGTTAGCTAGAGAACTAGAACCCAACAGAAAACTGTTTTCTGACCACTTACCATTCATCCGTCATGGTGCACTGGTGGGTGCTGGTTCACTGTGGCCGATAGATACATATTGTGGATGGATAATATGTTAATACATCATTAACCGCTGTGGTTAGCTATATGGTACAGCAATAACAGTGTTTCCTCTTCACATACCATTCATTCATCCTGCATGGTGCACTGGTGGGTACTGGTTCACCCTCGCTGGAGGGGGAGGAGGGGATGTGCTCCAACTGACAAGCTGACCATGTGCCTCGGCATGAAAGAATAACAAATATGTAAGGCTGCAAAATCTCCACGCATAATGGTTTCCATATGGTCTTTTCTGCCTTGTTGTAGTCCCCTTACAAGGCACAATGGGGGTTGCATGGGGGTTCTACCAGACCTACAATTGGGCAGGTGTACCAAGACTTATCATCTACGAGACCATTCTGCAAATCCACATGACAATTGTGTAAATCCAAACAACTAGTATTGTGTAAATCCATGGAAACCATTATGTAATGGAGGGTGCTGGGTACAACCCACTGTGCCTGTTTTGCTCACCATTCCAAAAAATTCAGTCTCACCCTACTACTACTACTGGGCTTACCCAAATTTCTCACAGGCACCTTGCTGGGCACAATGGCTCTGTCCCAGCATGCTCGATAATACATAACAATCAACAAAATTATGCATGGTCAGTTGTTGAACGACAACCAAATCTGAAGCACAGAAGTAAGCAAGGAAGGCAGGCAGGCAGGCAAGAGAAGCAGGCTTGCTTCGAGCTTAGCATGTTGAATGTCAGCTGAAAACCTGTCAGACCTGATGGGTGCATTTTTGTCAATATTATGTAGGCTAACAAGAGCCTAGATGAATGGTGTTGTAATTTTGTGCCTTTCTCATGTCCAAACCCAAATTGGCAACTTACAGCAAAAACTAATTTAACATCGACAAACTCACTGGGCCAGCTCATATATTGTGGGCCAGTATGTATATCACATGGAATGAATTGTCCTTATCTTAAATGGTGACATCTTGTCGGGTTCTTGAGAATAGACAATATTTTGTTAGTCCGGTTCTATTGAAATGACAAAGGCATAATAAAATGTGTTTTTTGAAGTCTCTATAAGCTCACATGAAGAATTAGAAGGAAGAAAAGAAAACAGTACATGGGGTTTGTTGCAATTTTCATGCAAATTATCAATTACAATTATAATTCTAGTCATTCTAGCTCAAGCACAGGGTTTGGCTCGCAAGTGAAACCGATATTTTGCAGATACCTTTAGTGTTCATAGTATGTGTTAAATAACACACTAAAGCTGAATTTTACAGAATTTTGAGCCAAAATCCTGAACATTTTGATCTAATATGGGAAAAAAAAAACCATACTTAAATAATATTAAGGGATAAGTGTTCATCGTTGCCAAGAGATCCATACTACATGGATTGAGACATTGAGGCTAGCCTTAATTGTTGTGCTTGAAAGCCTTTTCCCCTGGATGTAGGGCAGACCTGACTTTCCAAGGTGGGTTCCATGTCTCAAGTTTGGTACACCACACTATTTATGTTAAGAGTAGATCCCAAGAGAATTTTCAACCCAAGACTATAAAGTTTAGTGGTTGTGTGAAATTTTGGTGTGTGACCCACCCTCTTAGGTCCACAATATTCCTCTACCTTGACTTGTTTGACAAATTTCAGCTTTAGTCTCATTTGTATTGAGAAAGTGGAAGTTGTAATACCTTCCAACCTTTATCCTTATCCAAGAAGGTAAACAAATATGTTGCAACCCACATTTACCCAAATTGTATTTTCTATATCTGTAAAGTGTTTTAGCATTGTTTGTTTGAGAATGTTTAGTCCAATAATTTGAATCAGTGATTTTTTTTTTCCTGATAAAGTTTTTTTTTTTTTTTTTGACAAAAGAATTACGAAATCCATGGTACGATGTATACACTTTGTGTCAAAACTAAAAGTACATATAATATCAAAAGTAGCAACATATAAAATTTCAGTCATTTTGAATTTTTTAAAAATCGTAATAAATTGATTTGGGTTTTAAAAATAAGTTCAATTATATTTAAAACACCCTATTTAACAACAAAAATATCATTTTTTATTAATTTTAAAATTCCACTTTATTTTTGTAGAATGATAAAGACAATACTCAACCCAATTACATTTTTAATGGAAGAACATTTTACAACTTAAAAATATCATCATGATCAACATTACAATAACATAATGTATTACTAAATATTTTTATATCATTTAATATAAACTTCTTAACTTTATGACAAATTGAAATTTTTGATGTGGGAGATTATTCATTATGGTGGTTTCTTTGTATGTGCAAAGTTTTATGAACAAATTATCATAAATTATCATTAAGATTAGTATTTTTTAGTCCTTTTTTTACATTGCAATGTTTGTGGTACATTGTTGCAAATTAAAAATGTATTTCAATTAACAATTGAATTGTTGATATGTGCACCAATTTCACAACATTATGACAATTTAGGATGTTATCCACTTTTAATTGCACATTTCTATTAAAAAAAACCTTCTCCAAATATTTATAAAAACACATTAAAAATGTGTTGCAATGAAAAATGTTAAATTGTGACTCCTTTTTGTTTACATCATACCATGGAAACAATTGGTCCACAAAAAAGCTTTCTTATTAGTGAAAATTTTGACTAATTAATTGGAAAAATTCATCAAAATTTCAATATCATCAAACCCTAAAAAAACCCTGGTTCCAACTTGCTTTCAAATTTGAAGGGAATTTCTAGTTTCGTTTTTTGAAAGGAATTTCCAGTTTCACTTCTGTTAAATTTGTTTTTGGGAAGCTCTTGTGTGGGTGCTGAAGAGGTTCTTCATTCTTCAAATTCTTAAACCTTTGGTTGCAGTGTTTTCAAAGAGTTTCAAACCCAGTTGGTTCCACCTTAACCATAGGAACCCTAAGATCAAGATTTGCGCAAACAATTGAAATTGATCATGTGGTGTCCTAAACAAGTGCACAACTGTTACAATTTTCAAAGAAATATTATTGGTTGCAAAGAGAATTGGAACATATATAATGGAGGACTTCTCAATAAGTAGTCTGATTCAGATTCCAGTTCTAGGAGGAGCTTGGTAGTTGGTACCAGTGTTCCTGTTGGCTAGTTCTTCCTTTTGAGGAGAATTCCTTATTTTGGTTGTGGTAGAGATGGGTAAAAGGTTCATGCACTGGGTGTGTGTTGATCTCTTCCTAAGATATATATCTATACAATGTACCTTATCTGTAGCTTATTGATTAAAATTAATAATCCTAAAACAGCAAGGAAATTTGTATGTTTTTTGACTAGTGATAATCAGAAATTTCTTTTTTTGGCGAAATTTTAAACAGAAAATGCACCAAAAAGTGGGTTTCCAAGGTGTCTGATTGCCAGATTTCAAAGAAAAAAATATAAAATAGAAATTTGCAGATCTGCAAGTATGCTAAACTAATGATTTTACTTCTGTATCTTGTTTACAGCCAAATTTGGCTAATTTAATTTTTTTCTGGACTATCAGCACTTCAGCTACCAAACTGGACCAAACTGGAAAAGAAAAGAAAAGAAAAGAAAAGAAAGAAGAATGGTTAGAATCCTAGGTATCCTCCTTGACAGATCACATCTGCAGCCAAATTACCTTAAACCCAAAATAAGAATGTTGTTGAGAGAAAAAGTCTTTGATGACTGACCCACCCCAACACTGTAAACACAATCCATCAAGAATCAGGATGTAGTACAAGACTAATAATACCTGCAAGGTTGCAATTTGCTACTGGTCACCCCTTCTTCCTCCCCTGCAGGCTTCAGGTGATCCACTACTTAGATTTCTCCTTTAGCTTCATAATCATGTGTGTTTTTTGAAAACACAAAAAACAAAAAAAGAAAAAAAAAAGTACTACAGAGTTTTATAATTGAATTACAGAAGTGTAAAAAAAAACATGCTCAGAACCTTCCACCCACTTCTTCTTACTCAAGCTGCTGATTAGGTCAGGAATAGCAAGTTCTGATCAGACCATGGTTAAAAAAGAGAAAATGTTGTAGGAAACTTAGACTGTCACTAGTTATTAATAAATTAGTCTATCTTATATGCAAAAGGAATGGGTGAGCATGACAGCTCTGAGAACATAAAGGATGCAATTTGTTAAATGGGGGGGTTTTCAAACAGGTGGAAAGCTGAAGATGATCTGACAAGAATTGCAATTGGATATGAGCATTTGAAAATCACTAGTTTTAAAAACTTTTTTGTTTGATTCCTGACAATTAAAATGTACCCATTTTGATTTATTTATGGTTGAAGCCAGGACCCCATTTTGTAACATGCAGCAGATCCAGAGTTCTGGCTCAGCTCCTTAGCCAGAGTGAAGTGGGATTTCAACTGACAAAGATTACACCCCTTTACTTAGTTTTTTAATACAAAAAAAGGAAATAGTTTCATAATTATTAGTGGATTCTTCTCATCATCTAGACCTGACAAAGGATTGCCAGACTTGAGCAGCAGCAGCAGCAACAGGAAGAAGAGCAAAACAAAATTTCAGAATTTTAGCCTGCAGACACACACTACTGTTTTGCAACAGCCTGTTACTACTTGTGTGTAAGTAGCCAATTTTTTTGCTGCAACTGCAGCTGCTTAAAGGTTCTGTCCAAGTTTCTGTTGCATGGGCAGTATGGAAGTAGTGTAAGTACATAATATATATATATATTATTATGAAGCTCCACCTGCACTTAATGGTTAAGTTAGCTGAGTCTAGTTTAAGTACAAGCTGAGGAAAGCTTCACCATAGCGTATCATTCATTAATGGAAGGTTTGACACTCAGTTGTTGTTGCATTGATATGGTTTGGAAGGTTATTATTATTATAACCTTTGAGTTTATTGATTCAGTTACACATACATATATGACTTTATAGGTGAAGGGTCCTTTAGTTTACACCAACTTACTTTTATTGCCATCAGCGGCCGTTTGATTGTTTTCCACCTTGAGCGGGCGGGTGGGCGGGCTGGCTGGCGTTTATTTCAGGAATGCTCCGCACCTCTTGGGTAACATCCAAGCGTTGAGCAAGTATGGCAGAAAATTATTTAAGAATATATTAATTTCCATGTCTTCTCTGAGAATCTATACCAGACAACAGTAGAAAAATCAAAATGTCTGCCTGCCAGAGCAAAATGCCCACCTCAGCCCCACTGAACCTTAGCCCACTGATACCTTAGCCCGTTTTTTGATACAAGGTGTTACCTATTGTGAACTGAGAGTTCCATATTTTGGGAGCTTCATGGAACATCTCCTATTTCAAGTCTGGTGCCCATTCTGGAACTATGCAGAGATCATTTTGTGGTCTGACATTTTGAGAAATTTTCACCAAGTGTTGCTGTGAACTGTGAGTTTCATTTTTTGGGTTTGTCATGCAACATTTTCCTATGTAAACTAAATTTGCTGGTTCCCTGACTCTGAAATGATGCAGAAGAGTTCATTTTGGTCCTACATTTTGATGAATGTCTACTAGGTGCTATGGTGAATCATGAGTTCATTTTTGGGGGACTTTCCTATTTTCACTCTTGCTGGTATGTACTATGAACTTGCCATACATAAGGTGGTGCAAAGCCCAGGGTTTTTTTTTTCTTTCTTTCTTTTCCCTCAACTTTGTGACGTCGTCAAAGTGTCAATCATCATAAGATGATTTAGCCAGATTCGGCAATAAGAAAATATGAAAGAAAAAGAAAATTTAGCATCCTTCTATGGTTTTTGGCTACCTGCTGGAACATAGGGTTGAATCTGACAATTATTTTATCAATATTGGGCAACTCAGAAAATACTAAAAAAAATTGCCATTTGGTGGAATTTTGGCCAAAAG
>Ga0116228_10001557_pt1 | contig 19175 bp, 16 predicted proteins | sample S1TSphfallax_2_FD_89694 | JGI IMG/M metagenome (GOLD analysis project Ga0116228, IMG submission 89694) | Host-associated microbial communities from peat moss isolated from Minnesota, USA - S1T2_Fc - Sphagnum fallax MG | ecosystem: Host-associated > Plants > Peat moss > Unclassified | place... | reverse complement strand
CTCGTCGGAGAATTCGTAGCGTAATGTCGAAGGTTCGGGTCGCGGTCGTCATGGGCGGCACGAGTGCCGAGCGCGAGGTCTCGATCGAGACCGGGCGCTCCGTGATGAACGCGCTCGCCAATCTCGGCCACAGCGCGCAGTCGCTCGATTTCGATGCGCGTTTCGTCGACGCGCTGCGCGAGATCCGTCCCGATGTCGTATTCAACGCGTTGCACGGCAGCGGCGGCGAAGACGGCACGATCCAGGGCGTGCTCGAGTGGGTCGGCATCCCCTACACCGGCAGCGACCTCACCAGTTGCGCGATCGCGATGGACAAACATCTCGCGAAGAAGCTGCTCGCGGCCGAAGGGCTGCCGACGCCCGCGTGGGACACCTTCGATCTCTCCGGCGGCACGCTGCCGCTCTTGCCCGGATCGCTGAACCTGCCGCTGGTGGTGAAGCCGCGCGCGAGCGGCTCGAGCGCCGGCGTCTCGATCGTGCGCACGCACGAAGAGTGGACGCGCGCGATGATCGAGCTCGCGCCGCGCACCACGCAGATCCTCGCGGAGGAGTACATCGGCGGCCGCGAGTTCGGCGTCGGCATCCTCGGCGAAGAAGCGTTACCCGTCGTCGAGATCATCGCCAACACCGACGAGTTCTACAGCTACGATGCGAAGTACAAACCGGGCGGCTCGCGCCACATCGTGCCGGCACCGATCGATGAGGATCTCACCGCGCGGCTGCAGATGCTCGCGCTCTCGATGCACCGGATGATCGGTCTGCGCGACTACTCGCGCACCGACGTGATCATCACCAAAGAAGGCCGGCCGTACATCCTCGAGATCAACGCGCTGCCGGGTCTCACGCCGATGTCGCTCTTCCCCGACGTCGCCCGCGCGAGCGGCATCTCGTTCGACGCGCTCATCGAGCGCCTGATCCAGTTCGCCCTCGGCCGCGCTTCGTACGTATCGTCATAACGGGATTGATCAGCGGTCGCTGCGGCGGAGCGCGAAGACGACGGCGGTCGCGGTGCTCGCATCGAGCGAGCCTGAGTTGAGCTGCGTTTGCGCGTTCGCGCGGAGCGGCGCGTCGAGCAGTTCGCGCGCGCGGTCGTCGCCGAGGCGGACGGCCAGGCGCGTGAGGCACGCGAAGGCCGGCGTGCCGGCGTTGTCGTTGCTCAGCGCGTGGCCGGTGCGCACGTCGTAGAACCGGCGCAGCGTTGCGCGCCGCTGCACGCCGAACGCGAGCACGCGGCGCGCCAGCGCCGGCCGTCCCGCGACGGCGTACAGCGCGACGTTGCACGCGTTGGTGATCGACGAGATCGCGTTGGGTGAGAAATACGAGAGGCCGGCGCCGGGGAACGCGGTGTTCACCTCGGGCTGGATCAACTCGTAGAAGAGTCCGGCCGGGCCCATCGCGCGATCGAGCAGCGCATACGAGCGCGTCGCACCGTCGGTCTCGCCGGTGGCGGGAAGCACGTCGGGCAGGTAGTCGACGATGTAGGAATTCGTGGCGTACGCTTTGGTCGCGTAGTTGTAGTAGTTGCGAATGAACCACACGCCGCTTTCCGTCGTCGCATGGCGCACGTACGCATCGGCGAGCCGGTGGGCCAGGGCGCGGTCGTCGGGCCGGTTGAACGCCGCTGCGCCTACGAGCAGCGCGTCGGCGAGGGCCAGCGCTTCGGTCGTTCCGCTCGCCTCCGGCGGTGCGCCGTCGCGCACGCGCCAGGTGACGTCGTCCTGCGCTTCGGGGTCGCCGCTCGCATCGATCACGAACCGCTTCACGATCGCGTCGCGCAACTCGAGGTAGCGGGTGAGATCGCGGTCGACCGCGGCGAAGCGCAGCAACTGGGCGGAGTCGTAGGCCCAGATGAAGCCGTCGGCGCGCACGACGCCCACGCCGTGCGCCATCTGCCGCACCGCGGCCGTGTACGCGCGCTCGAGCGTGTCGGCGCGCGCCGAGCCGCCGCCGGCCAGCGCGAGGACGAGCAGCAACGCGACGCGACGGATCAGAAGCGAAACCATACCCCGGCTTGTAACGTGCTTCCGATGCCGGTGTTCCAGCCGCCGAGTTGCGACTGATAGGTGAGGTTGAGCGTCGTGTGCGGCGTGAACGCGTAGGCGACGTTCTCCGAGAGCGTGTACGAATCGTATTCCGAGTTGATGCTCGGGTTGAGGCCGATGTCGGTGAGCGTTCCGCCCGCGCCGATGTGGGTCGTGCCGTAATAGGATTCATACGCGAGCAATTGGTGCGTGAGGTTGAACCCGGCCGTGACGTTGCTGAGCAGTTGCGGTGCGGGGTAGCCGGTGTAGCCGCGAACGACCAGCGATGCGATCACGTAGCCGTACGTGCTGCCTGCCTTGAACGTGCCGTTGTAGAGTCCGCCGGCCTCCGCTCCCGTGCGCCCGAGGCCGATGCGCGGGTTCGCCGCGATCGAGTAGCCCGGCGGAACGATCAAGCCGACGTCGACCTGGAAGCGATCCTGGTGACCCTTGCCGCTGACGCCCTTGAGATAGTCGAGCTGGACGTCGTAGAGACCGCGCGTCGATGCCGCGCCGCACGAGTCGTCGTCGTACTCGGTGTAGACGCGAAACTGATCGGAGGGCGAGAGCTGCTGCTGCAGATAGAAGCTCTCGCCGCGCTTCTCGAACGTGCACGACGACGCTTCGGTCTGACCGCTCTTGTTGATATAGCTCGATGAGGAATAGTAGAGCGGTCCGACCGCGATGAACGTCGGCGGCGGATCGTCGGCGCGCGCGGCGAGCGGCACGAGCCCGAGAATGAGGGCCGCTGCCGCGGCACGGCGCGCGCGAACCAGAACGGAGTTATTCACAACCCGCCTAGTATAAACGGCGCAGCCTGAAAACGGTCAGGAGTTTACGTTGTTTGAACGCGTTGCGACCCCGAGCTTTACGCTCGGCGTAGACGGGCGACGCGGGTTTCGCTATGCTGCGAAGAATCCTATGAGCGAGAGCCCTCGTGACCGCCGCCGGTAGCGTTCGTCCGATCTCCCGGCAGCGCGTGCGCGTTGCGACGTTCGTCGTGGCCGCGACCCTGCTCGCCGCGCTCTACTACGCCCTCGCGAGCTCGCTGGAGCGCGCCGGGTACGTCTCGGCCAACCTCGCGTTTCTCGGTGAGAAGGCGGCGCTCGGGCTTCACGGGCTGCCGCCGCGTTTGCCCAACGTCGGCTTCGTCTATCCGCCCCTCAGCTATCTGCTGGAGCTCCCCTTTCCCAACGTCCTGATCGGCGGGACGGTGATCGCCGGCATCCTGATCGCCGCGGTGCTCGACTTTCTCGAACACGCGCGGATCGCCGGGCGCGTCGCAATGCGCATCGCGCAAGCCTACGTCGTGGTCTCGCCCATGCTGCTGTATCTCGCCGTCGAGGATACGAGCGCGCTGATCTTCGCGCTCTTGCTCGCGGGCAGCATCCACTTCATCGAACGGTTTCTGCGCAACGATTACTCGCTGGATCTCTTCGTCGGCAGCACGCTCTTCGGGCTGACGGTGTTCATCGATTTCCGCAGCATCGCGTTGCTGCTGGCGATCGTGCCGGCCGCGGCGCTGCCGCGCTGGCGGCGTTCGCGCTCGCAGGCGGTCAGCGTGGCGCTGACGATCGCGGTGCCGACGGTGTTCTTCGCCCTGGCCTTGTCGTACGTCAACTGGGTCTTCCTCGGCGATCCGTTCGCCTACATCCACGGTCGCGGTTCGATTTTCCGCACGTTTCCGCTGACGCCCGACCTCCTCGCCGCGGCCGGCAATCCGCTGCAGACCGCGCGCACGGCGTTCGCCGCGCTCGTCGTGACCCTGCCGGTAACGCTGCCGTACTTCGTCGGTCTCGTTACGCTGCGACGCGGCCGCGCGGTCTACGCGATCCCGGCGACCGTCGTCTACGCGAGCCCGCTGCTCTTCGTCGTGTTCGCGATCTACAGCGGGCTCTACCGGCCGACGATCGAGCTGCTCGCACTCTTCATCCTCGTCGTCGTCTTCTCGCTCGACGGCATCCGGCCGACGCGCTGGTTCACGGCCGCGCTCGCGCTGAGCTTCGTCGCGTCGTGCGTCGCGCCGTTCGTCTCGTCCGCGCCGGAAGAACGGACCTTTGCCCAAGCGCTGATCGGCCACGCGCCGGCCGACGGCAACCTCGTGCCGTTCCGCCACATCGCGGAACGGCTGGGCACGCACGGCCTGATCCTGATGGACGACACGGTGCTCTACCCGCTGGTGTACGTCTCGCCGTCGGCCGATCGATTCGTGCTGCCGTATCAGTACGGGTTCGCGAGCGCCCTCTCCAATCCGCAGGCGTTCGTGCAGTACGTCGTCGTCGCGCGCAGCACGGCCGACGAAGTGTACGCGCTTTATCCGGGCGCCGAATTCGGGCGGCTGCCGGGCTTTCACGTGATCGATCGTCAGGCCCAATCGATCACGTTCGAGCGGGACGGTTCGCCGTGAGCCGCGCTCGCCTCGCCGCCGCGGCGGCCGCAATCGCACTCCTGGGCGCGCCGCTGACCGCGACGCGCGCCGTGGCCGCCGCGGTCGCGCCGGTCGAGATCCCGTTGACCGATCTCGGCTATCGCGACGGCGTGACCGTCGTGGGCGCCGCGCCGAGCATCACGTTCGATCTGCCGCGCTACGCGTCGCTGGAGGGCGCGACGCTGGTGCTGCTGCTTCACGCCGCCGCCGAGGCGGCGCCGTCGAGCACGATCGAGATCGCGGTGAACGGCCGACCGGTGCTGCGCCGCACCCTCGGGCAGATCGGCACCGATCCACGGCTCGTCGTCCCGTTGCCGCTGCCGGCCGCGCGAGCGCAGACGTTCGTGGTGTCGGTGACGGGGGCGTTGCGCGTCGCCGGCGATCCGTGCGCGGCCGACGCCGAGCATCGCCTCTTTCTGCGCATCGACCGCGAGAGCGGGCTCGTGCTCCGGACCGCGACCGGCGGCACCGCCGAGGCGTTCTTCCGCGACTATCGCGGTGCGATCGACGTCATCGGGCCGGCCGACGATCCCGCCCTCGCCGCCGTGCCATACCGCATCGACCGGCTCGAATCGTGGCATCGCGTCGACGCGACGCTCGTCACGCGCCCGCGGCCCGGTCATCGCACGCTGATCCTCACCCGCGGTGGGCCGACGGTGCGTCGCGGCGACGTGCTGCAAACGTCGTTCGCTGCGTTCGCCGCGCTACCGACGCCGCGCGGTGAGTCGCCCGCGGTGCACGACGGCAGCATCGCCTTCGCCAACCTGCGCCAGCATTTGGGCAGCTCGACCGGTACGGGAGAGCTCGCGTTCGACGTTCCGCTCGCGGCCAGCGTCGTCGGCGGCGTGCCGGGCGGCCTGCACGTGCACGCCGTGGTAGCGCACTCGGCGCTGCCCGCGGGCGCGTCGGGGACGCTGCAGGTGCTGATGAACGGCGTGCTCGTCGGCGCGCGCACGCTCGACGCGGGCGCCGGATTGCAGACGATCGACGCGGCGGTGCCCGCATCGGTCGTCGGACCGTCCAACGATCTGCGCGTCGTGCTCGCGCCGGAAGTTCCGCGGACGACGTGCGTCGCGGGTACCAACGCGATGACGGCGACCCTGCTCGGGCGCTCGACGTTCAGCTGGTCGGGCATCGAGCCGCGCGCGCCGACGATCGAGGCGTTCCTCACCGCGCTGCACGGGCGCGTCGCGCTGCTCGTCGCGCCGCCGTTCACGCCCGCGGCCTTCCACTTCCTCAACGAACTCGGCAAGATGAATTCGGCGATCGAGCAGCTCGACGTCGAGCGCTACGACGGCAGCATCCCGGCGGGCTACGATGCGGCGATCCTCTTCGCGCCGCCGCAAGCGCTGGGCGGCGACTTCGGGTTGCCGATCCGTCCGCGCGCAGCGGCGTTCGCGGTGGTCGATCCGACCGCCGACGTCGACGTGCTGAGCGCCGGTCGCGATTCGTCGTTCGCGTTGTTGCAGGTCGGCGCGGTCCGCGCGACGCCGCTGCTCGCCGCGTCGTATCACGGCGACCCGGGTGCGATCGAGAGCATCGCGACCGTTCGCGCCGCGCAACTCGCGACCCAAGTCGCCGGCGTGACGGTGCTCGACGCGCGTGGAGCTACGACGTACGAGATCGGTGAGAAGCTGCGCGTCACCTATCCCGGCGAGGGGACGTTCGAGGCGCTGTGGGCGCGGTTCCGCATCGTCATCGCGGGCGCGCTGATCGTGCTGATCGTCGCCGCCGCCTACTACGCCGCACGCCGACTCACGGGACGGACCATCGGATGAACGACATCGACGCGCTCGCCGTTCAGTTGATCGACGCGGCGAAGATCCCCGACGACGCGGTCGAAGCCGCGCGCGCGATCCAGGCCGAGAGCGGCGGCGAACTCGGCTGGATCATGGCCTCGATGGGCCTCGTCACCCGGCGCGAACTCTACGAATCGCTCGCCGAACACTACGGCCTTCCGCTCGTGCGCGACATCGAGCGCTTCCGCACCCACGTGGACATCGGCTTGCTCGGCAAGATGACGTATGCCGACGTGATCCGGCACGAGTTCATGCCGTTCTCGATGAGCGGCGACGAGCTGGTCATCGCGACGTCGCATCCGCAGAATCCGGCGGCGCACGCCTTCGCGCGCGAACGCTTCGGCGCGACGACCGTCGCCGAACTCCTGGTCAGCGATCTCGACCTCACGCTGCTCGCGTCGCGTTCGTTCCGCGACAGCATGATCGACGACGCGGTCATGGGCAACGACACGCGCAATCCGGAGCAGAGTGCGCGGCGCGTGTTCACCGTACCGCAGATCGTCGTGATCGCGTCGATCCTCGCGGCCTTCGTGGCGTGGAGCTATTTCGACGTGCGCGGCATGCTGATGACGATCATCGGCGTGCTCCAGGTGTTCTTCCTCGGAAGCGTCGCGTTCAAGGTCGTGTTGAGCGTCGCCGGCGCACAGAACGAGATCTCGCAGCCGGTGAGCGCCGAGGAGATCGCGGCGCTGCGCGACGAGGACCTGCCCGTCTACACCGTGCTCGTGCCGGTCTACAAAGAGCCCGAGGTCGTGGGACAGTTGATCGGCGGCCTCAAGAACATCGATTACCCGCAGCACAAACTCGACGTCGTGCTGCTGTTGGAAGAAGACGACATCGTGACGCTGCAGGCGGCGAAGGACTCGCGCCCGCCGGCGAACTGGCGCTTCATCGTCGTGCCCAACCGTCAGCCGCGCACGAAGCCCAAGGCGTGCAACTACGGGCTCGCGTTCGCGAACGGCGAGTACCTCGTGATCTACGACGCCGAGGACATCCCGGAGCCCGCGCAGCTCAAGACGGCCGTGTGCGCCTTCCGCAAGAACCCGCCGAACTACGTGTGCTTCCAGGCCGCGCTCAACTACTTCAACGCCGAGGAGAACGTGCTCACGCGCATGTTCACGCTCGAGTACTCGTACTGGTTCGATTACCTCATTCCGGGTCTCGACCGCTTGAAGCTTCCGATTCCGCTCGGCGGCACGAGCAATCATTTCGACGTCGCGAAGCTGCGCCAGCTCGGCGGCTGGGATCCGTTCAACACGACCGAGGACGCCGATCTCGGCATCCGTGCGACGGCCGAGAAGTTCCGCGTCGGCTTCATCAACTCGACGACGTTCGAAGAAGCGAACGCCAATCTCGGCAACTGGATTCGTCAGCGCTCGCGTTGGGTGAAGGGCTACATGCAGACGTTTCTCGTCTACTGGCGCCACCCGCTCGCGTTGATCCGCGCGATCGGTCTGCGGCAGTTCGTCGCCTTCAACCTGTTCGTCGGCGGCACGCCGCTCACGTTCCTCGCCGCGCCGCCGCTGTGGGCGCTCTTCGTGTACTGGCTCGTGACGCGCTCGCATGCAATCGAGCCGCTCTTTCCCGACACGGTGCTCTACCTGGCCCTCGCGAATCTCTTGCTCGGAAACTTTCTCGGAATCTACCTGAACATGATCGCGATCTATCTACGGAAAAACTACCAGTTGATGCCGTACGCGCTGCTCAACCCGTTCTACTGGATCCTCCATTCCATCGCGTCGTACAAAGCGCTGGGCCAACTCGTCACCAAGCCGTTCTACTGGGAGAAGACGCAGCACGGGATCTCGCGGGTGCGCGCTCACGCCGTTCCCGATCGAAAGCCGCTGCCGCAATGAATGAGATCGTCGACGTCGTCCTCAAGCAACTCGTCAACGTCTACGGGTGCCGGTGGGCGACGATGGTGCAAGAGCAGGGCGGCGAGCGCACCGAGTTGGCGCGGGCCGGCCGCGTGTCGGGACCGCCCGACGATACGGTGCTCGAGATCAACGGCGGCGTCACGTTGCTGGTGGAGTTCGCGTTCGGAGCGCGCGCGACGAGCGATCAGAAGAGCGAAGCGCGCATCCTCGCGACCTCGCTCGCGCAGGGCACCGCCTCGCTGCGGGCGTTCCGTGCGGCCGAGGACGAGAGCGAGGGCGGCTCGATCTTGATCGTCGACGACGATCCGGGCGTGCGCACGATCGTGCGCCACGTGCTGCAGCGCGAGGGCTTTAGCGTGATCGAGGCGCCGAACGGTCTGATCGGGCACGCCCGCGCGCTCGAGTTCCGCCCCGACCTGATCATCATCGATTGGATGATGCCGGAACTCGACGGCCACGACGCCGCGATCCGCCTCAAGGCCGATCCGTTCACCGCGGCGATCCCGATCGTGATGCTCACGAGCCGCTCGCAAGCGGCCGATAAGGTCGCCGCCTTGGCCGCCGGCGTCCAAGACTTCTTGACGAAGCCGTTCGCGCCGGCGATCCTGACGAAGAGCGTCAAGCAGCAGTTGCGCTGGCGCCGGCTGCTGGCCGACGAGAGCGCGTCGGTGGTGGCCGCGCCGCCGCCGCGTCCGGCGCTCACCGCCGAGGCGCCCACCCTCGCGGGTTTCGTGGAAGTCGCCGAAATCGCCGAGGAGCGGCTCGCCTACGACGACGCGGCCGAGGCGTACGCGCGCGCCGCCGATCTGGCGCAAACCGTCGCCAACCCCGACATCGGCAACAAGTTCCGGCGCCTCTCGGGAAAGATGTACCTCCTGCTGGCCGAGAACAGCTCCGATCCGGAATCGGTCCGTCGCGGCTACTCGAACGCGGCGCGCGCGTTCCTCGCGGCCGGCAACATCACGCTCGCGTCATCGGCGCATCAAGCTGCGAAAGAGGCCGTCGGCTCGGGCTCTTGAATTTTCGCACTCTTATGGCAGGCACAGTCGTCGATCGTGGTCTCGAAGGCGTCATCGTCGGTGAGACCGTTCTCTCGAACGTCGAAGGTCAGATCGGTCGACTGACCTACCGCGGATACGACATCCACGACCTCGCGGTCAACGCGACGTTCGAGGAAGTCGTCCACTTGCTGCTCTACGGGCACTTGCCCACGCACTCGGAGCTGCACGACCTCAATGCCAAGCTGGTCGCGGCGCGGCCGCTGCCCTCGGCGATGTTCGCCATCCTGCACGCGCTGCCCAAGGACGCGTGGCCGATGGACGTGCTGCGAACCGCGATCTCGGCGCTGAGCCAGTTCGTGCCGCACAAGCCCGACGGCTCGCACACCAGCGACATCGACGCGGCGCTCAACCTCATCGCCAAGACGCCGGTCATCGTCGCCGCGTGGGATCGCATTCGCCGCGGGCTCGAGCCGATCGCGCCCGATGCGAAGCTGCGCGCCGCCGCGAACTTCCTCTGGATGCGCAGCGGTGAGAAGCCGATTCACGAAGCGGAGGCCGCGCTCGATACGTACTTCGTGCTGCTCGCCGACCACTCGTACAACGCGTCGACCTTCTCGGCGCGCGTGACCGCGTCGACCAACGCCGACATCTACGGCGGCATCGCCGCGGCCGTCGCGACGCTGGCGGGCGACCTGCACGGCGGGGCGCCGAGCAAGGTGATGACGATGCTCGAGGAGATCGGCCTGCCCGAGAAGGCCGAGCCCTACGTGCGCGAGCTGCTCGGCCGCGGCGAGAAGATCATGGGCATGGGCCACCGCGAGTACAAGATCCGCGACCCGCGCGCCGAGCATCTCGAGACGATGGCCAAGGCGCTCACCGAGAAGTCGCACACGAAGTGGTATCTGATCGCGCGCGCGCTCGAGAACGCGTCGAACACGGTGCTGCAAGAAGTGAAGCCGGACAAGAAGATCTACGCCAACGTGGAGTTCTACACCGCGCCGACGCTCTCGAGCCTCGGCATCCCGAGCGATGAGTTCACCTGCATGTTCGCCTGTGGCCGCATGCTGGGCTGGTGCGCGCACATTCTCGAGCAGCTCGCGACGAATCGCCTGATCCGCCCGCAGGCCACGTACGTCGGTCCCGACGTGCACCCGTTCGAACCGATCAATCACCGTCACGCCGCGAACGGCGCCTCGACGAACGGAGCGCTCAACTGAGCGATCGTCACGCGCTGGTCACACGCACGACGGCCGAGACGCAGATCGATCTGCGCCTCGGTCTCGACGGCGGCCCGATCGAGATCGACACCGACGTCCACTTCCTCAACCACATGCTGCACGCGTTCGCGAAGCACAGCGGGTCGGGCTTGCAGATCGTGGCGCGCGGCGACGGGATGGATCACCACCACCTCATCGAGGACGTGGGCATCGCGCTCGGCACGGCGATCTACGACGCGCTCGGCGACAAGCGCGGCATCGCGCGCTACGGCTCGATGATGGTGCCGCTCGACGACGCGCTCGTGGCGTGCAGCGTCGACCTCTCGGGCCGCAGCTACCTCAACTTCGCGGTGCGCTTCGACGGCGTGGAGAACCTCGGCGATTTCAAGACCGAGATGATCCGCGAGTTCTTCCGCGCCGTCGTCGACAACGGCCGCTTCAACCTGCATCTCGTGCAGATGAACGGCGACGTCGCGCACCATCTCTGCGAAGCGTCGTTCAAAGCGTTCGCCAAGGCGTTCCAGCAAGCGAAGCTGCTCACCGGTTCCAACGAGGTCGCCTCGACCAAAGGCCTCCTGGCCTAAGGTCGACGCCCCGTCGTCAGGGGTGAGCGTCGCTATGGGGTGGTTATGGGGCGGATGCGGTAGATGGCGCCGGTCTGATCGTCGCTTACGAAGAGGCTGCCGTCGGGGCCGACCGCGACGCCCGTCGGGCGCGCGATCCGCGAACCGTCCGGCTGTTGGAAGCCGCCGACGAACTCGCTCCACTGTTTGTTCGGGTCGTCCCAGTCGACCGCGGTGCGCGGCTCGTCGCCGTTCATCGGCACGAAGACCACGCGCGGGGGCACGGGCGGCGTGTGCCAGGAGCCGTGCAGCGTGACGAACGCGCCCCCGCGATAACGCTCCGGGAACGCGTACTGGCCGGTCTGATGCTCCGGGTAGAACGCGGCACCGATCGGCGTCTCGTACGCGGGAAACACCACGCGTGCGACGGTCTGCTCGGCGCACGATTGCCCGCCGGCCGGGCGGTGGTCTTCATAGCACGCGGGCCAGCCGTAGTCGGCGATGCCGGCGTGCAGCGTCACCGGATCGAAGATCTCGTAGGGATGACCGTGGGGCAGTTCGTCTTGGCCCGCGACGCCGGCCCAGAGCGTTTGCGTCTGCGGATTGGTCGCGAGCGCGATCGCGTTGCGGATGTGGATCGCCTTCGGTCGCATGTCGCTGCCGTCGAGTTGCAGCTGTTGCACCGTCGCGCGCGTCGGGTCGCGTTCGGGCTGGCAGGCGTTGCACGACGAACCGACGCTCGCGTAGAGCATGCCGCCGGCAACCGCAACCGACGTGGTGGAATGGCCGCGCGCGCCGGCGGGGCGAACCGTCGCGATCTTGCGCGGCTGCGCGCGGGGTTCGCGGTCGCCGCGGCGGTAGGGCAGCTCCCACACGCCGAGCTGCGATCCGAAGTACATCCGCTCGCCGTCGATCGCGATGCCCGCTGCCGGCTCGTCGTCGAGCGTGACGAACGGCGCGGCCTGCGCCGTTCCGGTCGCACCGGTCACGATATAGATCGTGCGCGACGACGTGCCGACGAAGAGGTCGCCGTCGGGCGCCGCAGCCAGCTCGCGCGCCTGCGGAACCGTGGCGATCTTCTCGATCGTGAAGCCGGCCGGCACGGTCGGCGTGGCCCGCTCGGCGGCGGCCGCGCCCGCGAAGGCGAGCAGCGCCGCCGCGAGCGTGAAGATCGTTGGAAATCGGGAACGGAGCATGCCGGGTGTTTCCCCAATCACGCCGGAAAGAAAGCAGGCAATGGAAGGCAAGCGGCTCGCCGTGATCGATTACGGCGGCGGCAACATCGGATCGCTGGTCGCGGCGCTCGAGCGGCGCGGCGTGGCGTTCGACCTCACGTCCGACCCGGAACGGGTGGTCGCGGCCGATGCCGCGATCTTGCCGGGCGACGGCGCGTTCGGCGCGACGATGGACGCCTTGCGCGAACGCGGACTCGACCGTGCGGTCACGGCGGTCGTGGCGGCCGGCAAGCCGTTCCTCGGCATCTGCGTCGGCATGCAGGTGCTCTTCGCCGAGAGCGATGAGTTCGGCGGCGCCGCGGGTTTGGGCATCTTCTCCGGCGCCGTGCGCCGGTTCGCCGGTGCGCCGCGCGTGCCGCACATGGGCTGGAACGATCTCACCGTGGAGGGCACGCACCCCTTCGTCGCCGGCGTGCGGACGGGCATGTTCGCCTACTTTCTCCACTCGTATCGCGTGACGGAGAGCGACGTCACGGTCGCGAGCGCCGACTACGGCGGGCGGTTCGCGGCGATCGTCGCGCGCGACAACGTGATGGCGACGCAGTTCCATCCCGAGAAGAGCCAGCGCACCGGCGGGCTGTTGCTCGACAACTTCCTGGCGTTGGCCGCGTGAGCCGCGCGTTGCTCGTCGTGCCCGCGATCGATCTGCGCGGCGGGCGCTGCGTGCGTTTGGAGCGCGGCGATCCGGCGCGCGAGACGCGCTACGACGACGATCCGGTCGCGCGCGCGCGTGCGTTCGTCGCGGCCGGAGCGCGCGCGTTGCACGTCGTCGATCTCGACGGCGCGTTCGGCGACGGTGAGAATCAGAGCGCGCTCGCGGCGATCTGCCGCGCGGTCGACGTGCCCGTGCAGACGGGCGGCGGCGTGCGCACGGCGGCCGACGTCGGCGCGCGGCTCGATGCGGGCGCGGCGGCGGTCGTGATCGGATCGTTGCTGGTCGACGATCCGGCCGCGGCGCGGGCGATCGCCCACGCCTTCGGCGACCGCATCGTCGCGGGCATCGATGCGCGCGGCGATCGCGTCGCGACGCGCGGCTGGCAGCGTGACGGCGGCGTGCTGCGCGACGACCTGGTGCGCGAGGTCGCGCGCTGGGGCATCGGCCGCGTCGTCTATACGGAGATCAGTCGCGACGGCATGGGCTCGGGCTACGACGTGGCCGCGCTCGCGCACGTCGCCGCGCTCACGTCGATGCGCGTGACGGCGAGCGGCGGCGCGAAGACGCTCGCCGACCTGATCGCGCTACGCGACGGAACGCCGGCGAACGTCGACCGGGCGATCGTCGGGAAAGCGATCTACGACGGTTCGATCGACGTCGGCGCCGCGGTCGCGGAGTTCGCTTCGGCGCGATGATCGATCTGGGCGAGGCGGTCGCACGACCGATCGACCGGCGACGAGCCGCGGCAGCCGCTGCCGCGGTGCTCACGCTCTCGCTCGTCGCGATTCCGTTCGTCGGCTTTCCGCTCGGCACGTCGTACACCGCGCTGACGATGTTCATCTCGGTGTCGATCGTGATGATGGCCGTGTCGGCGATGCTGCTGTGGGCGCAGGCGCGCGTCACGTATTCGGGGCCGATGCTGGTGCTCGCCGTTGCCTATGCCGCGACGGCGATCGTGTTGTTCGCCTCCACCAGCGCGCCGGCGCCGTCGTGGCGTTGGCTCGCCTGGCACGTGCTCTTCGCCGCGTCGGCGATCGCCTACGTGGTCGCGCGGCAAACGCTGGTGCGGCGCAACGCGCGCGCGTTCCGGCGCTCGCAACGCATCGTCGTGCTCGCGGGCGCCGTCGGCGTCACGGCGATCACCACGGCCGCCGTGACGCTCGACGGCAGCAGCGTCGTCTTGCCGGCACCGGCAGGCTCGACGATCGTGGCGCTCGTCGCCTTCGGCGCGATCGCGATGCTCGTCGCGCGCGACCGTCTGCGCTCGGTGTTGGATCTGTGGCTCGGCGTCGCCGCGGTGTGCTCGATCGCCGACGTCTTGCTCGTTCTGCCGGGCCCGGGGGCGTTCACCGTCGGCTGGTACCTCGCGCGCGTCTGCACGGTCGTCGCGTCGGGCAGCGTGCTCACGGCGCTCGTGATGCAGACGGCCGCGGTCTACGCGCAACTCGCGAAGACCGCCGAGCGCCTGCGCAACGAGTCGGTGACCGACACGCTGACGGGTCTCGTCAACCGTCGCGGCTTCGACACGAACCTCGCGCAAGCGATCGCCGACGGCGCGCGCCGCGGTCGCGGGGCGGCGCTGCTCATGATCGACATCGACAACTTCAAGGTCTACAACGACACGTACGGTCATCCGGCCGGCGACCGCGCGTTGCGCGTCGTCGCCGACGTCTTGCGCAAGCACGCCAACCGCACGCGCGACGTCGCGGCCCGCTTCGGCGGCGAGGAATTGGCGCTGATCATGCCCGAGACGAACCTGCGCGGCGCGGCGGTCGTGGCCGAACGGTTACGCGCGGCGGTCGAGGCCGCGGGGCTGCGCCAGGGCGACGGCGCGCGCCATCGCGTGGTGACGGTGAGCATCGGGGTCGCCGCGGTGAACGACGCCTCGCAGGCGACGCCCGCGTCGATGCTGGCCGAGGCCGATCGCGCGCTCTATCGCGCAAAACAAGCGGGACGGAACCGGGTGGTCACCGCCGTCGCGATTGGGTTCGAGCCGGTTGCCTGAGGAGAGACTCGATTTCCCCGGCCGATCGCCGATAGAGAAGAAGAAGCCATGATCGATCTCGGCGAGACGCGCGCTCATCCCAAGGATCGTTATCGAGCGATCGCGGGCTCCGCGTGCATCGTGGTGCTGGGCGCGGTCGCGACCCCGTTCGTCGGCCGGCCGATCGGGGCGTCGTACCCGACCTTTGCGCTCGTCATCGGCGTATCGATCGTGATGCTGCTGCTCGCGGCGGTGCTGCTGTGGGCGCAGTCGCGCGTCACCTCGTCGGTGCCGCTGCTGACGCTCGCCGGGGGCTACGGCTCGACGGCGATCGTCATGACGTTTCATCTGCTGTTGTACCACGGGCTCTATCCGCCGCTCGGCGTGTGGCTCGCGGTCAACTGGCAGACGTCGTCGTATCTGTGGTTCGAGTGGCACGCGATGTTCTTGTTCTGCCCGGTCGCGTATTGCGCCGCGCGTCTCTTGGGCCGGCCGCTCGACGTCGCGCATTTCAAGCGGCTCGAAACCGTGACGCGCATTACCATGGTCGCCGTGCCGCTGGCGATCGTCGCCTTCGTGATCTGGGTGCCGGGCCTCCCGGTGCTCAACGTGTACGGTTCGCGCACGCCGGTGATGGCCATGCTCTCGGGCGTGCTCATCGCGATCGCGCTGGTCGCGATCGTGCTGCTGTATGCGAAGAGCCGCCTGCATTCGGTGCTCGACATCTGCCTCGGGATCGCGGCGCTCTGCATGATCGTCGACGTGAGCGTGACGCATGCCGGCAGCGTGACGTTCACCGTCGGCTGGTACATCGCGCGCGCGTTCATCTTGATCGCGACGAGCACCGTGCTGGTCGCGCTGATCTTGCAGACCGCGAACGTGTACGCGCAGTTGGCGAAGACGGCCGATCGTCTGCGCGATGAGTCGCTGACCGACCCGTTGACCGGCCTTGCGAACCGCCGCGCCTTCGACCTGCGGCTCACGCAAGTGCTGGCCGACGGCGCGCGCATGAATCGCGGCGCGGCGATGCTGATGATCGACGTCGACAACTTCAAGCTCTTCAACGACGCCTACGGTCACCTCGGCGGTGACGAGTGTTTGCGCGACCTCTGCGCGACCGCGCGCGATTGCGTCTCACGCACGCGCGACATGGTCGCGCGTTACGGCGGCGAGGAGATCACGGTCATCATGGCCGAGACCGATCTGCGCGGTGCGCTGATCGTCGCCGAACGCATTCGCTCGGCGATCGAGGGGATGGGCATCCCGCACTCGCGCGACGCGCATTATGCGGCCGTGACCGTGAGCATCGGCGCGACCGCCGTCGACGATACGAACGGGTTGAGCGCCGAAGAATTCGTGAGCCGCGCCGATCGCGCGCTCTATGCGGCGAAGCAAAACGGCCGCAATCGCACCGAGTCGTGGCCGCCCGAGAGCGTGGAGATCGCGCCGGTTCTCGTTCAGGCCGAGGCGACGGGGAACGTTCTCGGGATCGACGCCGGGAGCCGCGCGACGATCTCGTAGGCGATCGTTCCCACCGCGGCGGCGAGATCGTCGGCGCCGATGTGCGCGCCGCCGTCGCTGCCGATCAACGTGACGGGCGAGCCGGCGTGCGCGTGTGGTGCCTCGGTGCAGTCGACGAACGCCATGTTCATGCAGACGCGTCCGACGATGCGGCAGCGCACGCCCGCGATGAGCACGTGACCGCGGTCGCCGGCGTTGCGCGGCAAGCCCTCGGCGTAGCCGATCGGGATCACGCCGATGCGCGAGGGCCGCTTCGTGTGATACGCGCAGCCGTAGCCGACCGGCGCGTGCGCGGGGACGTCGTGGACGATCACCAGCTGCGTGCGCCATGCGAGCGCCGGTTCGAGCGCAAAGCCGCGCTCGCGCAGGACGCCGGCGGTCTCGGGTGAGGGCCACAGGCCGTAGATGCCGATGCCGGCGCGCACGCTGTCGAGCCGGGTTTCGGGCCACAGCATCGCGGCCGCCGTCGCCGCGATGTGACGCTCGACGCCGGGCGCGAGCGCGCGCGTGGCCTCGGCGAAACGCGCGAGTTGCTCGTGCGTGTAGGTCGAGTCGAGCTCTTCCGCCGCGGCCAGATGGGAGAAGACGCCGTCGAGCTGCAGTCCGGGCGTTGCAGCGTAGCCGGCGAGGATCGCGGGTGCGGCGGCGGCGGGCATGCCCAAGCGCAGCACGCCGGTGTCGATCTTCGCGTGGACGCGCAGCGGCGAGCCGGCGCGGCGGGCGACGGCGACCGCGTCGCGCGCGTACGCTCCGTCGTCCCAGAGCGTGATCGCGACGCCGGCGGCGTGGGCGTCGGCGAGGTCCGCCGGGGGAACCGGGCCCAGCACGTGGATCGGCGTCGCGATCCCGGCGGCGCGCAACTGCAGCGCTTCGCCGAGCTCGTAGACCGCGAAGCGCGGCACGCTGCCCTCGAGGGCACGCGCCACGTCGACGAGGCCGTGGCCGTAGGCGTTCGCCTTGATCACGGGCACGACGCGCGCGGGGGCGGCCAGCGCTTCGAGCGCGCGGACGTTGCGGACGATCGCGCCCAGGTCGATGCGGAGTTCGGCGATCACCGCGCGCGCGTGAGCCGCGCCGAGACGAGCGCGATCGGCACGCCGAAGAACAGGGCCAGCGCGAAGACGTTGCGATCCTCATCGAAGATGCTCAAGGGGTGGAGCTCTCCGACCGGGATCTGGACGGCGTTCATCACGAGCCACACGATCGCGCCGAAGACGATCCCCGAGACCCACGGCCGGGTGAAGAGCTGCGGCTGCTTCTGGGCGGCGTAGACGTAGGCCAGGGCCCAGCCGATCGAGCCGACGACCAGGGTGGCGATGCCGGCGGGCACGGCCCACGGTGCGCCGTCGGCACCCGGGCCGGCGAGCTTGCCGGCCAGATAGGTGTAGGTGCCGTCGATCGGATACCCGGCCGACCACTGCGAGAGTGCGGCAAAGGCCGCCAGCGTGACCGACGCGGTCAGCCCGGCGCCAATGCCGGCCGCTACCCAATCGCGTCGAACGAGAATCCCAGCCATACGCGGATGCTTCTCGCGTTCGTCATTGCGCTCCGTCCTCGTGCGAGGTGCCGGCGAGCGCTCTGCGGGAACAACGCGCCATGGACGCCCTTGCGGAGCCGGTGCGCCTCGTTGCGTCGGCCATCGTCTACGCGCTCGGGTACGGCTGCGGGCTCGCGCTCTTCGTCTGGCTCGCGCGCAAGCGCGGTCTCGCGACCGGCGGTGTCGGCCGCATTGCCGTTGCCGCCGTGATCGGTGGACTCGGCGGTGCAACGGTGTTGCAACTCGTGATCGGCGGAGAACCGGGCCGCACGATTCTCGGCGGCGTGGCCGGCGGGTATGCCGCGGTCATCTTCATGAAGCGGCGCCTCGGCATTACGCGCCCGCTCGGCGATCTCTTCGCCGTCGCACTCGCCGGTGGTGAAGCGGTAGGGCGCTGGGGATGCTTCCTCGCCGGCTGCTGCTATGGTCGCGTTGCGCACGTGCCATGGGCAGTGGAAGATCACGGTGCGTGGCGGCACCCCACCCAGATCTACTCCTCGCTCGCGGCCGGCGCGACGCTCGCGCTTTTGATCGCACTCGAGCGCCGTGCGCGCTTGCCCGAGAATGCGCTGTTCTACATCCAGGGCTCGCTCTTGTGCGCGTCGCGTTTCGTGATCGAGTTCTACCGCGAACCCGCGCGCGCCGAAGGTCCGCTCTCGCTCGCGCAGTGGGCGTGCATCGCCGGCTTCATGTTCTTCGCGTATCGCTTCGTGCGACTGCTCGCGCCGCGCGTGCGCTCGCGCGCTCGCCGTTGGTCGGTCGCGCTGTCGTGACGAAGACGACGACGTCGCCGACCAGGCTCACCACGAACGACTACACGATCCTCAAGAGCGTGCGGGCGGTGTGCCCGCGCTGTTTCGCCGAGGATGCCGCCTTCGATCCCGAATTTCCGACCGATATCGCCGATGGGCATTTGGTGACGCGCGATGGTGCCGTGTATCTGCGCCGCTTCTGCCGGCGCGGCCACGGTGAGGTGTGGTCGCTCTATGAAGAAGATGCCGAGCTCTGGCAGTATCTCCAGCAGTGGCGCGTGCCGACCAAGCGCATCAACCCCGACACGCAGACGCTCTATCCCGTGCCGACCGGCTACGAGTACGGGCTCGGCCCCACGCACTTGCAGCACTCGTGCATCTTCTTGCTCGACATCACGACGCAGTGCAATCTGAGCTGCCCCGCCTGCTTCACCTCGTCGAGCCCGTCCGCGGCGCACTTCTTGCCGCTGCACGAGATCGTGCACGCGGTCGATGTCGCCCTCGAACGCGAGGGTGGTGCGCTCGATGTCGTGATGATCTCGGGCGGCGAGCCGACGGTGCACCCGCAGATCGTCGACGTGATCG
>Ga0116228_10001555_pt1 | contig 19182 bp, 12 predicted proteins | sample S1TSphfallax_2_FD_89694 | JGI IMG/M metagenome (GOLD analysis project Ga0116228, IMG submission 89694) | Host-associated microbial communities from peat moss isolated from Minnesota, USA - S1T2_Fc - Sphagnum fallax MG | ecosystem: Host-associated > Plants > Peat moss > Unclassified | place... | reverse complement strand
AAACACAAGCAAACACAACAGGGGAAAGGACATCAACAATGATTTGAGATATGTGTCTATTAAAGGAGGAAACACTCATGTATTCTTCCTAATAGCAATCTATTTATTATAATAAAAAACAAATTTTTTTTTAATTGCAATGCTTCCTAAAAATGGATAATTTTGCTTGCAAATCCACAAAAGAAAAAACCATTTTTTAAAACTTACTACCAATTGAAAATAATCATAAAAATTACAATATATATATATATATATATATATAATTATAATTAGAACAATACATCATATATTAAGAAGTTACTTCACTAGTAAATTCAACTTCCTTAGGGCCAACCTATATTCAACACATGTTTTGTTTCATTCTTATCGACCTTTCCCAAATTGTTTTACCAAGTTATACACTTCTATAGATCTCCTTATGTAATGTTAATAAAAACATATGTCAAGTCTTTATTTCAAGAAAATATTTATTAAAAATATCTGCAAATATTCCCTATTTCCACCTTGTCTGTGGGCCCCTTTTCAGCCCCTAACCCATCTTTTAGTGGTATCCGTAAAGTAAAAAAATTTTATTAAATTTCAATATGAAATGTTAAATCTCAACATTTAATGCACAAAGTTCAAAAGGAATTATAATAGTTGTACAAGTAGGAGCAATGAAAATCTATGTAATAGAAATGGTGCCACTCAAGAAAAAAAAAAAAGGTGAAATTCAAGAATCATCAATTTTGATGGTTTTCTAAGTTTCACCCCCCTTTGGATGTTAATGCAAATTTTTGCATGTTTTTTTAAATTTTCACCTTGTGTATGACCAAACTCAAGTATTGGTGTTGTCTTTTCCTAACTTTGCAAATATCACTATTGTAGCATATTAACAAGCCTTGGAAAATGCATGCCCAAAATAAGTGCCTTGATAATTTTCCTCCAAACCTATAATATCACAACTTGTAATGATTTTTAATGTAGTGATCATTATGTTCAAATTAGACCCCTTATCTTTCACATAAGTAATATTTTTTTTCTCAAGTTCAATCAATCAAGTTTTTGGCCAAAGTCTTCGCAAAAATATTTGCAATTTCAAAAAAACCAAATGTAACATGTTTTGGCTACCAATCAACTCCTAAAAACTTAATGACAAGGGCAAATATGTTGTGCATTCCTTTAGACATGAAAATTATTTCCGGAAAAAAGAGCCCTAAATGATCCAAATTTGTTCTTTAAAAAGAAGGAAAACGAAGGAAATGAAAGAAGATCCCAACTCAATGGTCAATAAAAGGAGAAAGAAAAACACCTTTTCACCTCTTCCCATTTTCCCACCAACAAACTTTATTTAACCTTCATTTTTTCCTTTGACCTTAAAATTTTACTTTACCATGGTTCTAGGCCATTATTTACTCATTTCCTTGTTTTTTTCCTACCCTATAAATTAGAACCACACATCTCATGTAACAAGCCCTCCACACATTCATTGTTAATCTAATTTTGATTGAAGATTTATTTTCCTTTGCTTAAAATTATGGCATCACGTATGCCCACATCCTATGGACCTCAAGCTACACAAATGAATGAAAAACCGGCTTCGGAATCATCTTTAGATTTAACATTAATGCAACATCCTTGTGATGAAAATCCCAAACCGAGAGAGGTGCGTGCTCATTTTGAAATTGATCCCCCTTGAGTTTAGTATTATCGCATTTCTCCAAACTCTCACACCTTGGTGATTTTGTTGCAAGTTGACCTTGCTTCTAATGATCAACCTAAAATTATCTATGAAGGTTGTTACGAGATTGAAAACACCTTTATTTTTGCGTGGTCTTCGATTATTAGCATTGGACACTATTGTTGGTTGTGCGATCTAATTCACTGATTGCCTCCTAATAGTAAGGCGGACTACCTGATTCGCACCATTCTATGCATTTTACATTTCTTGTAGTTATGAACCATCATTATGGCATAGCCCAAGACTCAACACATAGATGCAGCTCCTCATTGAGCTTATCCATAATTTGAATAAATGTTCCATTCATTATGAAACTTTTGTTGCCATTGTCGCCTTATCACACTATTTATTTAATATTTAAGTTTTCTCGAATTAAATGCATATAAGGCTTGAAGATTGTTTTATTTCTATTAAACCTTTCATTGACACCCCTCAATTACTTCGTGAATCTCAAACATCCTTGCTACTCACTAAATACTATAACAATACCAATGTTTTGTTGAACACAACGAATTTTGATGTCTACTTTTACCCTTGACCTTTTAGAGATTTTTCAACCCTAATTATGCAACTAAGGTTTTTAAATTATGATTACCAACTTTTTGTTGAAGAAAAAAACTAACCTCACATCTTATTCACCAATATCATATTTCGGAAAAGAAAACAACTCCCCACGTAAACATGCACATTCATCATTTCTTATTCTAAGATGAAGTTGTTAAAAACCCTTAATAACCTTATCACACTCGAATATCCCAAATGCAACTATTAAAAATTGAGACTATTGGACATGGCTATGTCAGTATGGCTCACAATGGTTCAAAAGTGGCAAAAGTCCCAATCCCAAAAGTCCATATTTTAACACTATAATGGAAAAAGATTTTATAAACAATGTTGACTAGGCCTTATGTGGTGATTAATCAACTAATACCATAAAAAAGGATGCCCATATAGACAACTCTTTGACATACATATTAGAAGGAAAAAAATATCAATTTAACAAAAAATGACCAAGATAAGGACTTTTGAAAATAAAGTTCAAACCTAAGCATTCAAAAGTCCATAGTTATTTATTGGTTAAAGTTTTTGTTATAATTTTTTCCATCACATATCATATGTTGAATCCTTATAAAAAATATTGACATGAAATCATAATAAAAATTGCATTTGAATGTTAATGCAGAACCCAAACTATTGTCCATCTATCTACTTTAAATGTCCATTACTATATGATTGGTGTATGTTTATTGAATTTCGTCCCTCAATAAATATTTTTATCCAAGTTGGTAATCTTAATCCATAAATATTTTTGTTAAATTGATGATTTTACAATGCGTTTGTAGCATTTGAATAAAGTACATTTTGTAAAAAGAAGAAATACGCAAAAAATGAACCACCATAGTTTGCAACAACCCCACTCAAATATTTGAATTAGGTTCAAGCTAGTAAAGAGATAAATCCTTACTAACATGTATTCATAGTAAGCCCACAAGCTAATGGCTTGAAAGCCATCACAAAAACAAACTTGCCTTATATTAAGAACATACCTAAGCTTGCTAACCCTAGCCCCCTTTACAAATCCACATTGTAAGGTGAATGCAAGGTATAATGGCTCACTTTTGATGTCATAATGTTAATTTTTGCAAAGTGCATTGTGTTGGGATCCTTATAGCAAATTAAAAAACATTAAATGTGTAAATTAACAAATGTTTTTAAACTAACAACTTGATTATGAAAACATCTATACAATTAGATTTTGAAAATAATGCACACATTGTTATTAATAGACTTTTAAAATTAAAATATAGGGACTGATTAATTCATTGGATTGCTAAAAACTTGAAGAATTATCACAAGATTCTAGCCCAAATTATTTATAGTGACTAAGTTAGGATAAAACATGAAAAAATAAATTTTTATGTGAATTTTCTTTTTCTAAAACCTCATTCAAATGTTGGTTATGGACTTTTGAAATGTCAAAAGTGAACCTTATTTTCATTAGTCCATAAAAATTTCATTTTTGACTATTTTATAGATTTATTTTCCCAAAAGTGCATGGCTTTATGCTATCTAGTTGGACAGTAGTGAAAATGGACTTTATTGATTGTCCTTCGTGACTTTCATTTTCATTGGATTACGTCGTCATCAAGCTTCATATAAAATATAAACTAGTTTATGCCAAGGATGTTATTTCATGAACCTACAAACCTGAGCATGAGTAGGTAGGAATGAGCAAATGAGTAAGATTGAATCTTTTTTTAAATATTATGTTTACATCAATGGAATATTTGGAATTTTTTTTTGATGCCTGAGATAGAATATTTATTGACTCGAAGGAATATTTTACTACATGTTTATGGATGAATGATATTTATCGATGAAAACAAAATAGGAAAATTTTTATGGACGTTGGTAACATACATTTCTTTTCTGAACATGTGAACAAAAGAAATAAGGTGGAAGCAATTTATGTTGGTTTATTTTGAAATTTTCATCACATGAAATGTTCAAGTTGTACTTTAACTTGTACTTCATATTTCTTTAATATAAAGTATATTCAAGCTTTGCAACATTTAAACCATGTAAATTTTTTAATTAAATCCAATTCAATGGCATATAAACTTGTTGACCCATCAAGAGGTATGTGCTCATTATGAATTGAAAAAATATGAGGTAGCCCATGACATCTTACATTGTCAATACCATTTAAAGTTGTTTTTTATTTTCATTCACTCTCTCAAACTCTTACATCTAGGACCATTCTTGCTACTTATATAATCAAATTGCATTCTTACCCCTTCTATTATTAATTTGCATGATCTATACCTCAATTTTCATTCTCCCCACCCATACTACCTAATTGCATCCTTTTTACCTCAACCATGTGTTTGCAATCGTTAAAACTCTATTCTACAATGGCAAGAAGAAAATTGACACCAATTGTCACACCAAACACTATGGAATATATGATTGAATATACATTTATTTCAAGCATATTAGATATAATTTATGAGATGACAAAAAAAACCATTGGAATTTATAGGAGATGACACCATGCTAATCCCCCTCTAGCATTTATTGGTCATATTTAAAGCATAGTAACTATGCTTATGACAATTATAGCAAGGAAGAATAATTGGTGCGTATTCGGATTCAATATCTATATTGGTATTGGATTTTGATTTAAGAATATGAAAGTCAACATTATCTTGTGGTCCCAAAAAATCAATGTGAAGGCATGGGGGATGTTCATGAATTGAGGCAAGAAGATTAGGGTTTTGTAGAACAAATATTGAAATTTCTTAAATATAAACCTTCTACTTACATAATTAAATACCAAAGTGGAATCAAATATTAACTCAATTGATGTTCATCCACAATTAAATAATAACAACCATGACGTGGATGGTGCACCTGTGGACGTTGGTTTTCTATGATTAATATTAATTGTTTTGAAGACAATGATTTTGGCAAGGAAAAAGGAGAGGGGAAAACTTTTATTCAAGTGAAGTGCAACATACCTGTAATGAATGAGAATTGTTCAATGATGTATCCTTTGAATGCATAAATTATAACCAAAAATATTACAAAATAGGAAATCTGAATCCATATCTTGTAATGAAACAAAGCAAAAGTACAAGCCACAATTGTCTATCACTCAATTGCCTCAAAATCTATAAAATGCATAATAGACTTGTCATAAGATTGGGGAACAAAGGAAGAGGAAGGAGAAGGGCAAGCTACCAATATCTAAGCATAGGCTTCATATATGAACTAAGGGCTTGAAGGGGATGAAATCATCATGGGCGAAAAAGGGACACACCTCGAGGACAAAAACACACCTTTACACTAGGAAGGAAGAAAAGTCATTAGTTTGTTTACATTCAATCTTGAAAGTAGAAATAAAAATATGATGGAAAGTTCAAACAACCTCATAATCCAAAACAATCTTGGAGAGCTTATGGATAGGTGAATTAGATACTAGGGTGTGTTTTGGCAACTTTTCCCTCCGAGACCTTTATTCTTGAACCTTGTTGAAGTCCTCTTGACCTTTAATATCAATAAGTGTTGGCCAAGATTTTGACATGCCAACACATTATTACCTGAAAAAAAAATGTTAAAAAACATTCTTGAATGAAATTTGAATGCAACAATAGCAAGTTTGAAATACTAAATACCAATTGATGTTGCAAAATAAACAAGGGATCCCAACTTTGAATAAGCTCTAATCAAGCATGAAGCATGAAAGCATGCATTTCCTTGGCAACACAAAATGGTTTCTTAGAACTTGAAATTTTCATATGTGGCTATCAATCTAGTTATAGAGAATGTCTTCATCTACAACCTTGATCCCTTGTTTTAATATGTCAATTGCAAGTGGTTGGAACTCAAAAGTCTTGGGGGTCTTGACCAAAAATGTGACCTTGTTCAATAAAGTCTACAAGAAGATAAAAGGGTGGTGAGAATTGCAATAAACAACCATGAACAACATACAGTCCCCAATGGTGAAAGATGGAGTAGTTTGGCCACCAAGGTTACCTTTCACTCTTGTTATCTAACAACTTGTAAAAATATAAGTTTATATTATGTGCATATATCAACATGGCCATCTCAACAAAGATAATGGGAGCAAGCCATGATGACATAATTATCTACCATTTACAAATAAGGAATGTCCATGTGCTTTTAATTGTTTTAGTCTCCCACCTAATAGTGGCATATTCCATTAATTTAACTTAAGGTTATAAATTAAGAACTTAGGTTCTAAAATGGTTTGATGGGTAAGCACATGATGTGATTATTATGTGTACCAACATAACACCACCTAGAAAGCACATCAACATTTTTCATTGATGTTCAAGATGTGAACTTCAGTTACAAAGGAATAAGATATCCCACTTCCATGTGGTTCCATTGTTAATGTAGACCATTATATCTTGTTTAATTATATCTCCTTCTTGACAAATATTGGTTAGTGCACACATGAGTCTACTAATGATTTATTCTGATGGAGTTGAAATGTTGATGGACATTATAAATTTCCCAATATGATAAAATTCAAGACCAATCATTGGTTTGTTTAAACTGGATTCAAGTTTAACCCATTGGAGTCCACATCCTTTAATACACTATCTTGTACCAAGGTGATAGTGGATATTCAATAAAGTCCATAAAAAGAATTTCACTAAATTATGTATCTTAAATTTCCACCAAACAACATTGTAATGCAATGGTGTAAACTATATTTCATTAAACTATAGATGGGTTTTGCCAAACTCCGTTAAAATCCACTATACATATTAGTCCATGCGTTGGTGTTGTAAGTGGATAGGAGTGGAGCTCAATGGAATAGCTTAATGCATGGTGGAATTTTAGTGTGGTCTTTCCCGAGCATTCTAGTTCACTCATATTTCCACTAGAAATTGCTTACATTCCACCAAGGTGGAATTGGGCCATTTCTAATGGAACTTTGGTGGAATGTGTGGTGGATTGGGGACAAGTTCTATAGTAGTGCCGATAAGAGTTTAAAATCATAATGTCTCTCTTTGTTTAACTTTAGCAGCTTTCTAAGTTTGATTTTGTGTTTAAAAAAACAATTTCTTCAACTTTCACAATTTCCAAAATTACATCTTAAATCACTTCCCTCTGAAAATAATTCAAAACCAAATGTCCATTAGACTTAATCCTATCTAGCTTATTCACTGCCTTGTTTAATCCCTACCATTCTTTTGATCTATTATGACTTGGTTGAACATTGCCACACATTGGGTAACACTAGTTTTGATGTTTCATTCCTTTTCGATGCTACTATTATGGTTGAAAATTTATCGCTTTGATAATATTATTTTGAAAGTTTTTATTCCATTTCTTTGGCTTCATATGTTGAAATTGAGTATCATCTTGTCTTTGTTTTATTCTGGTGTTTGGTTTTTTAAATTTAAATTTATCCTACCACTTTTTATTGCCCACATGTTTTCTATGATGGTACAACTATCACGTGATCCTCCATATATATGATGACACTTATGCAAATATTATCTTTGATATTCAATAGGATCCCATTCATGTCATTGTAGTCACATTCCCTTTTATTATTCAACTAGATCCTTTTGGTGCTTATTGTGCATCATTACACATCCAAAATATCTTGGGTCAAAACATATATTACACCTTGTCCTATCTTATATATTTATTGTTAGTTCATGATTAAACTTTAAATCATTTTTTGAATTCACAAATTTTAGACTGATAATGTTTATTCCTTTCATATTTTTATAACTTGTCTTCATACAATTAAATAAAAAACCACAATATTTTTGGATATTAATATCAACATGAGAAAATGATCACAATGGTGATATTAACAAGTGTATGTACTTACATATTTGTAGGTTTTAATTTTCTTATGGTGTTTGTGTGTTCTTTCCAATATATCGTCAATGTTTTCTCACATATTTTATAATTAATTATAATCCATTAAATTTCATGTTCCTTTACATATTAGATTTTCGCTCATTATGTTACTTTAAAACATCAATTTTATCTTTAGGAATATTCATGTATTTTTTTATATTTGACTATTTTTTAGGTATTTCTTCATTCCCAACATCCTTCATTCATTAGTGTCAAAGATGTAATCTCTACAACTTTTCCATTTTTTTTGTTGCTTCCTATGATAATATCTAGTCATCGTAGCTAACTTTGTAGATCAAGTCTTATGAATGGCATATTTGGTTAAAAAGTATCCATTTGTGAAATTTACTATTTTGTGGCATATGATAGAATATAGGGGAGGAGCATGGTTCACCTATCAAAACCATCATTGCCATTCATTACTATTCCACTTCATTATTGTTCACATCTAAATTGTCTTGGACTATCAACCCAGTTGTCAATATGATCTTCATATAGATTTCATTCCCCTTTGTTTAGTTGTGCATCCTTTGGCCTTTTATTTCTTTCTATTTTTGTCACTTCCTTCATTTTTATTAAGCTCAATTCTAAAATATAAATTGTCCTCCTTTTTTTTCTTCCTTCTTGCGTCCATATATTACTATTATCTAATGCATCTTCTAGCTCTAGTTGTGCTTCATTATAAATTTTTATATATTTTTTGGTTCCTTGCATTCCCCTCTTGGAAGATTTATTGTGGTCACATTATAGAATATCAACCTTTTATGCTTAGGGGATACTTGACCTTACAATATTGGGCAAGGATTTTGGAAAAAAATTGTGTGCAACGTTTGGTTTCCAACTTGGAATTGTGCACATTTCCAAAGATGATGCGTTTGAAGACAACAACAATGTTATTAGATCTATCGATTAGTTCAGCTTTCAAATGCCCATGGATTGGGATGGATTCTCCATGCTAGTAGATTCAAGATTGTTGGCAAAAACCTCCCCAAGAGCTTTCAAAACATTGTCCTCATGTTAAACATTGTTGCCTTTGTTGCCAATGTCATCACCCATGGTGTTCAGTTCAAAGACAAATTGGACAATGTCTTTCCAAATCACCACCCTACATTGATGGACCTTTGTGAATCTTCTGACAAAGATGGAACAATTCCAATCTTTGTACACCCCTCTAACTTTTTGGTTTTTGAATTTAATTGCATTTGATGTTGCGCTCCAATCCAATTGAAAGGTTGCTGCTATGTTGACCTTTCTTTTATCAATGTAGTTGATTATAGATAATGTCTTTTGCCCCCCATGCCACCTCCAAGTTGAGAAAGTTGAGAAAGCTCAACTACGATACACTTTGCATTGAAAATGTTCCTTGCATTCTACTAACATTTGATGGGGATGTTTTCTTTGAACTCCCATCAATTAATAATCCAAACGGCCATTCTAGTTACATGTAAGGAATGGACAGAAAGTACAATGGTTATTCTTGGTGCAAGGTCAAGACGACCAATATCAAGAATGATTTCAACCTTACTTTTTGCAAAACAAGGTGTTTGGGTCATCTAAAATGTTGAAACCACCTCCACAATTGTTTGGTGCTTAATGGAAACCCTAATGAACCCACTTGGATTGGCAACACTACTCATAGTGTGAGCAAAGATTACTTTGCACCAAGTACACCCTTTTGTAGGTTAATTTGATTCAAATGGCAATTCATCTTGGAACCCATGGTCATCTTGTTGCCGAAGGCATGTGTAGAATTATCGTGGAACAAATCAAAGCCTTGGTCCAAGACAAGGTTTCTTGCAGGCCATCAACAACTTGTTAGCTATTTCCCTGGATACAAGTAAAAAAATTCTATTCAAGCACTTGTTCAATGAAGATGGTGACATGCCGGTTGAACCTCTCAAAGGAGACAAACCACAACTCCTTTGAAAATGATGCTAACAGACATATATTACATTTTGTAGAAATTCATTCAAGAGGAGCTTACAAACGTGCCCACCTACAACCTTTCAAAAACAATGCATAGTGTATGGTTTCAACAATTGGGAAAAGGGGAATTTACTTATGTGTTGCAACTTTAAATGATTATATTTAAGCTTTCAAGTATACAACATTATATTACCATTTCAAGAAGGGCGGTCCATTAGGTCAAAGGCCTGATAGGAGTGAATTTTTCTTCTATAAAGTAACCTAATTTAGTGATTTGAAACAACTTGTAAATGTAATTTTAAAATATACACTAGGTTCATTTTTCACAACAAGAATCACACATATGGAAGGGGAAGAAATCTTTGGTTTTCACAAATGGAATTCGAACTTGTTTTTAAGATTAAAAGGGGATTCGTGTAGGCACATTGTGTCAATTTCTTTCACCCACATGCCAACACCTAGGGGTGAATGCAAGGTATGGTGGTTCACTTTTGGTGTCACAATGGTGTTTTTTGTCGGGTACCCCTTGTTCAAAGGCATATGGTGAATAACATATTTTAAAATCTATTAATTGGAAGTTGAATGTAAACTAACAACTTTATTATGAAGATATTTTTGTAGTTGTTTATTGATAAAAAGTTCATATGCTAGTAGTAATGGACTTTTGAAAGGCACTATTATGGACTGGTTGGTTGACTAGAATGATAGAAAATTGAAAGGTTAATCTTAAATTTTATTCAAAATTATTATAGTTACTTAGCATATGAGTTAGACTGAAATAATACGCTTTTATGTGAAAATTTTCCTTAATAATCATTGCAAAATTCTACCAATGAACTTTTGAATGCCCTAAATTAACTTGTATTTTCATAAGTCCATGGCATCATTATTTTTCATTAATTTTCAAAAAAATAAATTCAAAGGTGCATATATTTGGAATCTTTACTTGGGCTCTTATTAATATGGAATTTATTGCTTTTAATACATGAACTTTATTACGATTCAACCAATGGTACCACAAAAAATAAAAAAGTTAACACTAGAATGTGGACTTTTGTGAAATATGATATTTTGAAAAATGAACCACCATATTGTGCATTTACCCCAAATTGGAAAATCACATTCGTAATGTGAATGGCCTTCTTATAACGCTAACTCATATGAGGTTGTGAATACCATCAATGGCAATGTTAAGGTTCCTGAAACTTTTTGCGGAATGGAGTTTAACATATAGAACAATGTCGTTGACCTCACACATCCAATGTTCAACATTACAAAACACCACCAACTATTCTTGTACCACAAGGATTATTACAAAGTCGACTCTCATTGGTGTTCCTACCCTTACCTATTTTGGTTTGTTTTTTTAGGTTTTACATGTACGTGTAACCTTTAAGCTTCACAAGTTTTGGTTTTACGCAAATGACATGAATCGTTACATTAGGGGCACAAACTGTGAATATGCAATGGAAAGATCAGAAGTTCTATCAATTTGGCATATGCAAAAAGGGACCAATTTCTTAACACAATGAAGTGAAGTTTTTTGAGGAAAAAGGTTTTGTTTTCAATAAATGACAACCTATCTTTCCTTGAATCTTGTTTGTTGGGGAAAAAATTGTTTTAGTAATTCAATTGGTTGGAGCAATGGCATGGCCCAAAACACAAAATGGGAAGGATGTTCAACACACATAACCAATTACCATGTCAAAACAACACTACAATTAATGGGAGGCTAGTCGACTTCTTATGGCCACTTTCTAGCCACCATTGAAAGTTCATGCTCTTGGTTATGGACAAATCTACAAGGTTTTATGTGGCAAGGTTTCAAATAAAAAACAATATGAAGTTACAATTAGGAATTTCCTAGCTTACAATTGCATGGATTTTGTGACTATGGTTTCAAGTTCATTGAGGAAACAAGGGAAATGGGTGCCATGTAAACACATAGATTATGTATTATAAGAATGTCATGTTTTGTAGTCAATTTGAAAATCTCATTCATTTTCCGACTTGAAGTTACAATGAAGTTTGTCACCTGGTAGGCTATTTTTTTGTTTTTATGTAGGTAGGAATAAAAATTAGGAATGACACGAAAACGTAAAAGCAATGTTCATTATAATATTCAACATGATGCTATGTGTTTTGTGCCATGGCCACAAATTATGCTAGATGTTACTATTTTGAATTTAATATGTTTTGATTTATTAAATGATTGGATTAAAGTTTATTCGTAAATTTTGTAAGTATGAATCATGTTTCACTATGTGAAAAATCACACATCATATTGAATGTGTTAATTAAATATTAACTACATTATATTAGGTGGTTTGATTACCTCCTTTTAACTTTAAACACTAAACAAAGTTAAAGGAATATTGTTTCCTTGATTAAAATGTTCCATCCATGTAAATGATAATAATTTGTGACATAGATAAAACATTTACATGTGTAGCAAGAATATAAAATCGACATGGCATCTTTTGTTTAAAGTCATGAATATTAATACCACGTGGTAAAAATATACCCAAAAGATTCCCTTGTGTTCACTATAACAAAGTTCACATGCTCACTACTCACATTCACAAGTTTACTATTCATGTTCACACATTCATCCAATAATTATGTTGGTAGCACAACAATTGTGCAATTGTTATTCATTGTGACCACAAATAAGGAGGCCTATTAATCTAATTTCACACCATCAAACGACGTTGGAAAGACCACACCATCATCACTAGCTACTTTCGAGAAGCAATATTATGCTTTGAGCAAGGCAAGGTGACCAACAAACATCTATTCAACATCTAATTGTAACCAATATTGTGAGTAAACAATTCCCATAGCATTCAAGACCTCTTGAATTGGAAACCATTTGTCTAGCTTGTTGATAAGTTACAATGCAACTTGAATGCACTGTGTTTTCACACTCTACACTACCTTTGCCCAATTGTCAAGAGTGACCATGATGTGGTCACTAATTACCTTGAAACTCTTATGAATGTTATACATTTTACCATAGTAAAAAAATATTGCATTTACTACATGAGTAGTTGGATTATTCCACCACACCATGCAAAGGATCAAAGGTGTGGTCGATGAAGTTCTTAAACTGGAAAAATTTGTGCAATTGTACTTATTATCTTCATCACAATATTTCTTGTGTAAATCAACTTGACATAACTTGACATTGTTCACAAAACCGCAAACAAACATCTTTCCATTTTAAGCATACTTGTTCAAAATTTGGACAAATTCCAACATAAGGATCATGTAAATAAAACCCATGATGGTGTCAACATCACAAAGTAGTTCATAATTTACAGCTAAAAACTTATTAGTAGTAGAATCTTGTGCCATCTTGACTAATAGGGTCATGAACTCTTCAAGAACCACCTTAGAAGGAACAACAATGCTAATCCATTGAATCTTGATATTTCATAAAATATTGAAACTTTTTGTCTCAATCACTTTAGCCAATTTTCGTCTCTTTAGGTTTCTCCTAGGGTTATGGCTAAAATATGCATACACCACCATGGGAAGTTCAAACATGGTAAGGACAACCAAGTTGGTCTTGTGAATTACACAATGCACGGGAATGCAAAAGGTGAGGATTTATTTCTTAACTAGGTTGAAACTCTAGACTTGATGCCCTAGAATGTGGCATTACTGTTTGCACCAAAGCACACAACCTTTGTAGTTAGGTCCTAGTTGGATAGTCCCCCAAAAACTTGGATAGAGCTTTGGATCATCTTCATTAGGTTGTACAACCATCTATCACTTGTTCCAAATTTAACAAGATTGGAGTCCTCTTGAAATCTTCAACAACGTACCCATGCACAAAAATCAAAAAATGGTTATCTATATTAGTAACTTCATCACAACTTCCAAATATGTTGTTTGTTGTTTGGATGGTTGTTTTTGTGGTTGCCAAAACCACATTTGTCATACATTCTACCATGCCCTAGACCCTAGTGTTTGTACAATGTTTATTAGGATTATTCTCCACCTTCAAAAATAATAACAACCCATGCATGCTTTCAAAGTTAATAAGGGGTCTCCCCAATTTTAGAAGATGAAACATATTCACAAATTGCACAATTTTTTTTTCTCTTTTCAACCTTATTATGTTTGTCATCTTAGAGTTGAATGCCATTGTGGCTAGTGATGCCATAGATTTTTTCATTCCAAACATGTTAGCTTTCCCAACCACCCTACCATGCCAAACTACCATGCACGTCCCTTGACCACTATGTTTCTTCAAACCATCCAAACAAATTTTCCTTATGTTCAACAATGGAACATACCATGCATCTTGCCATGAAGCCTAGCAATTGGTTCCACCCATGGAAATTTTGTTGCTCATGTATTTTGGAAACTTCTATTCAACTCCCATTAAACCTTTCGCTTATTATTTACAAGCACTTTTTCATTTTTTTCATCTATAATTAGGTCAATATAGGAGAAATTCATGAAGTTCCAGGATCTAATGATGTAGAAGCCCAGTAACAATATAACTACACTAACATCAACATTAATATAAACTTTGCCTTTGTTGGAAACAAACAATGGAGGAGGAAAAATTTCATGATCAAAAGCAACATCCATAGAAAAAAGGATTGAACCATTAAAGAAAATCTTATACTTGAAGTTGGCAAGCAGTTTTAGGGGCGACATTTTGCAAATCGAAATGGTAACACAAACAATTCACAAAAGAAATTTGCTTGGAATATTCGAAATCAATAAAAAAACAAAATTTTGTTAAAAAAATTGAGCAATGGAAATTGAGCAATTGAAATTGAGCAATGGAAATGCAGCATTTTAACCTAAAGGCAATGCTTTTTAAATACTTTGAATTTCATATGTTGTTGAGCTTTTCTTGAAACCAAACTATTGCACACATCAACCCTTAAATTCTCGTTTCCTAGTTGTGTGATTTGAAGAAGATGCTGCATTTCAATATACATTTTAATACATTTTTGGAACTCCATTTAAAGCATTTACACCTTCTAGCAACTACATTTTATAACAATAATGTTCAACTCATAATTCTTATAGGCAAAACAATGGCAATGCATAAAGAGGAAAAGGCAGGCGAACGACGATGCACAAAGTAGAGGAGGTGGAAGAAGGTGGCAACTTTGAACATTGCCATGACCCTAATTTGTGAACTCCCCCCATGCGATGTGCCTTGTTGGCAAACCCCTCCCTTTGGTTATGCCTAACTAGCAACATAGAAATTTGCATCATCACTTTTATTAGCAATGGATCCTAAACATTGCTATAAAAAAAAACAAAACAAGATGTTTAATGATTGTTTTATAACAAAATCATAATTGTAAGCTCTTTTATGGGTGTCATTCTATCATTTTTGAGCTCGCACAAATGCAAAATTTTGTCGCCAAAAAATTGTTGGTTGATAGTAATTAAGTAAATTAAATATTAATTAATAGTTAATAATTAGTTGAAAATAATTTTATTATTAAATGTTAAATGTTAAATATTATTTTTCTGAATCATTATTTTATTTTTAATTGAACAAGAATAAAAAGATACAAAAGTAATACTTTTATAATGGTAACATAGTGGCACAACGAGTTTTATTAATGGGAATCATAGTTAACAACTAGTTGCAAGTGTCATCTTTAATGGACAATGGAAATGTATATACATGACATGATTATATGTGTCAATGTTGCACATTAATTACAATGTAATTGTTAGTTGGGTGTTACATTTACACTAGTCATCATGTAGTTGCCACATGCAACTAAAATGCAACTTGTTAAAAAGTCAAACATGATTAACTATGTTTATATGTACAATGTGTACATTACATTGTGTAGGTGTTCCATTTGCAACTAAATTGCAATTATAGTATAACTCCATTATTTTTTGATGTGACATATTATTTACTAATTGCCCATATTTCCATGTTCTAGTCGTAGTGTATTTGTATACTAGTTATTTGGAGTTATAGTTGCAAGGCAATGTGGTTCTAGCAAACATAAATTTTCATAGTGTGAAAACCACGCAACACTAATTAAAATGTATGACATGATTTAGTTGTTACGGATAAGTTGTATGTGATTGACATTTGGTTTTTATTTATTTAACCCTTTACATCCAAACCTATATTCAAATGGATAATGAAGTTGACCAATGAAATTTTAATTTGACTTTAATAGCTCTTTAAAAGGTCATTCAAAACTTACATCACTAGGGTTAACAATTTTTTAAAAATCACCTAACACTAATTTGAACCAATGTTGTACCAATATATAGGGCGCAACTATATATATAATACTAGTATTAATATCAATATTTTAAAATATGTTAATATAATATGACCCACAACAATATCAATGCTATACCAATATTACTTTGATATGAAATTTGAAATGATTTGTGCATCATTTTGGTTCCAATTTTCACTAACAACTCACATTTGCACTAACCACCCTATTTTTTGATATTCAAATTAATTTCACATTGAGTTCAATTTTGTGGAATTTATTTGAATCCCATTCAAAAGGGTCCCACACCCTCTTTCCTTGTGGGAATTAAGGAACATCCTTTGGTTTTATATTTTGTGATAAAATTGAGAATTGGTATGTTATTTACTTTCAACAATACTTGACAAATTACTTTCACACCAAATTTTTATTGAAATAGAAGCCAAACACTATGTACAAAAAATCTTACATTCCATCAATTGACACGTTTTAACAAATTATCTAGGTTTGAAACCAAAAGCTTATAGTTCATTTCCACAAATGTGTAAACTTTACATCACATTTGGTGCACTAAACCATTCACATCCACCATAGATTTTGCCCATGGTAAGCAAATGATCCAAGCATCTTGAAATTTTTGTGTTTTTTCATAATAATTCATTTTCTCCTTAATAATCTATTTGGACGTATCCTTGCAATTAGTTGAATCAAACAAAAAAAAAGTGATATCTCATCAAATGAAATAATAACAAGTGGTGAGGAAGATGATAGACTAATATCATATTGAAGTGACAAGGAAACAAGAATCGTAGGCTTGAATTTAAAGTTTTTTGGGATTTGCAAAAGGACCATGCTAACTATAGACTTTTATGTTGCAACAAAACAAGAAATAGGTTAAGAAAATTTAAAGCTTTCAATGTTCACTACTTAAATTTGCAACTACATATAATTCAATGTTTTGCGTGTAAGCAACAATAGTTCGAGATTAAAAAACAACAAATGACAATCGAGATTCAAGATCAAATAACTTGGTGTTTATTAAGTGAAAGTCTAAGATCATTGACCTTCTAAAGCTCGATAATTGATTTTTGAGCTTTGATTTTGATCATTACAACTTGCAAGATGACTAAATATCGAAACCTTCAAATTTTAGAAAAAAATGCACATTGCACTTGACAACCCTTAAGCAAAATTGAAAGGACAAAAGACAACATAGAAACTTTTCACTTGGATTTTAAAATTGAACAACACAAATTTGACAAAAAGAAAAAACACACCAAAAGGTGAAGCTATTGAATTCACTTCAATTACAAGCTCTCGAGAATCCTTGAATCATTTCATTATTCCATATTGTGCAGTTGTACTCCATATCTTCTCCAAATCAACCAAAAGCTTTCAAAATTCATGTAGCTACCAAGACAACATAAGATGGAAATCTAATTTGAATTTTTCACCTTAAACCTTTAATTGAACAACTAAAACTACCATCACCATACAAATCACAAATGCAAAATGAAATCTTGAAAATAAAAAAATTCCCAATCCCAAATTCCAATGTACCTAAAAATGATGACAATTACTAGATACGTTAACATTGCCAAGTGCTCACAATTTGTGCACAAAAATGGAATGCATGATGTTGAGTACATCAACAACAATGGGCAATGCTATTGACAAGTAAAATGAGATAGTGAAAGCAAGAGTGACAAGATGCCTCATTTGGGAAGTGGTGATTTTGCCTTTGCCACCAAGATAATTCACCCAAATCAAATTGATCGCCTATTTCCCAATGATGATGTTGCAAGGTGGAATCTTCAATCACCTTGCAATTTCTCACCCATAAAAACAATTGAAGGTGCCATTGAGAATGGGAGGAGGGTCCACAAGAGGTGAAAGTCTAAAGATGGACACAACCTCTATGACCAGTTAACTCAAAGTAGACAATATGGAGATGACCAACTTTTCACTTAAAATTGATGGTGGGAACTTGAAAGGTGGCCAACCCGATTATAGCCACTTGACTCAAAATTGATGTCATGAAGCTTTGTTCTTCTTCAGTAATCCCAAAAATTCCATTATGGCAAGTTAAAACCAACAATTAGTTAAAATAAGAAATGTTCCATGAAGTTCCCAAAAACATGAATTCACTGTGTATTAGGGCAGTTATCCATAAAGTACCCCAAACTGGGGGAACTAGGCCCAAGTTTTGCCAAGAGTCAGGATGAAATCAATGTTAAGATGAAAACAATATACCTATAGGCAAAAAGAAAAGTAAAGATGCTTGACCTGTGCCTTCAAACTCATCGTATGATATTCTCCATTAAATCAAGTCCTTTCGAAAAAAAATCCTGCAAATCTTGTCAGTGATACCTAGCTTCATTAAACAGTACCTGATTTTGTTCACTTTAAGGACTAATAGCCCTTCCTAAGAACACCCTACATATTCTGCTTTTGCATTAATTAGATGAGGTGCCTCCCAAGTTTTTTTTTAAAATTTTTTTACAATGAGCCAATTTGATTGGCCCATCACTCAGAAAAAATAAATATTAAGGCTCCTGAAACGAAAAGAAGTCTGGACTAGGTAATAGCCCTTCCTAAGAACACACTACCTATTGGCTGCAGTCAAATTGGGGATGAAACCAAGATTACAAGGTCAAACTAGGGCTTAAGAGATAGGGTAACTTTTAAGGATAACTTCAATAATACAACAATATTCTTTAAGAAGTGGGACCAAATGTCACACACTCTCTCTCCAATTAGATAAAAGGATTTTAGCCTTTGCTAGAATCCTGCTGCAAGTTTGAAAATCCTCACTCTGTTTGTCTGTTGTGTTGAAAAAAGAAGATTTGTGCTTCTATTTTCCCCCTCCCTCTTTTTTTTTGTTTTTTT
>Ga0116228_10001553_pt1 | contig 19195 bp, 12 predicted proteins | sample S1TSphfallax_2_FD_89694 | JGI IMG/M metagenome (GOLD analysis project Ga0116228, IMG submission 89694) | Host-associated microbial communities from peat moss isolated from Minnesota, USA - S1T2_Fc - Sphagnum fallax MG | ecosystem: Host-associated > Plants > Peat moss > Unclassified | place... | reverse complement strand
TCACACTCTCTGGACTCTTTGCACTCCCGGGAGCATGTGATGTGACTCCCGGGTCTACTTCTAGGCCCGCAACCTCGCAACCTCCTTGCCTTGGTCGCAAGCCAAATGCTAGGGTTGCGACACGAAAGGAAATCGTTGATTGTTTTGGGCCACCATGTGACTTGCACATGGTGCCCCTTTTTTTTCAATTCACACTTTTACTATTACATGTGATATCAAGTTGTTACCAACTTGGTTTAAGGTCCTTCCAAGGAATCCCATTATAATATTAATATTCAGAACTTCTACCACTGCATGTCCACTACACCCCTGTTTATTTTCCATTAAACTCCCACTAGAATTATGGTGATTCCTATTTGTGATTTTTATCTATTGTTCCAATTCATAAATGTGCATATCTAATAAAAAATTACATCAATATCCACAACAAGACTTTTAGGGTAACATGATTATGATGGACTTCATGTAAACCCAAAATGACAAACCATTGGTTGACTCACAAATCTTAGCAATTTGACAAGTTTGACGACTTCATTAGCCCGCAACTTAGTTTATACATAATTATACAACAATCAATCCATATGAAGAATTGCTAAAAAAATCACATTCATGTAGAGCATTAAAATAAGAAAAGTCAAAAGAAACCACCACTTCATCATAAAGGTTGGTTAAGTCTTGATGGATGTCACAACCCTAGCCTTGGGTTCATGACCAAAGTAAGGGCTTACAAAGTTACGGGTTGAGAATGAAGCCCGAGAATAACATTTCATGCTCCCAAGAATGTAAGAGGGTATGAGGGAATGAACCCACACACTCCCAAATGGGCTCCCACTTTGGGAGTTGGAGTTTCAATGGACTCCCAAATCTTAAAAGAGAAATTTCAAAGGTCAAACTTCATTGGATCGAAAATTTCCTTATACCATTGAAAATCTCTTGCAACATAAATGTCTAAAATGGGCTCGCACATCCCATTTGAGTATTTAAAACACAAGTTATGATTGAAAGAAGGGTCGGGAGTCAAAGTGTCAATTTGACTCTTGACCATTAAAAGTCAAAAATCTCCTTGATTTACTTGTGTGCATGTGGCTTGCCACATATCATTGGAAAGCTTTTGACAAAGGCTACAACTTTGCTTAAACCTTCAATTCAATTGGAGGTTTGCAAAAAAAAATTATGGGCCTCCAAAGTCACAATAGTCCCAATTTTGGGACACCCAACTTGGGAGTCTCGGGACAAAATCATGACATTTTGATGTAGCTTCTATTGCTAATCACAAAGAATACTATAAGGGGGAAGGTGATGGCTTCCCCCAAGTCCGGGCCGTGGTGAATCTTATAAATCTATGTGTGCCCATGGTTCATCCGTGCACCAAAAGTGATCCAACTATGCATTAATCAACTTGTTGTTTGGTTTGTATAGGTCTGTGAATAATTGACCCGCTTGTCATTTGTCCTACACCCCATACCGGAGCTCCAACACGCCCCTCTACCCCTAAAGTGTTACAAGCTAAGGAATGTATCCCCACTCCTTTATTTGTTGTTTTCACCTTCATATTCACATTTGAGTCTTATGAGGAGTTTGGGGGTGCGTCACATGCTATCAGAGCTCCAATAGAGTTTGATCCACCAATTTGTGAATTTCGATGGCACCAAAGAGGACTCATAAACTAGTACATGAGACCATGGTGGAAAAACCCACCCATGACTTAGATGTTCCATCCGAGATTATTAGGGAGGACGAATAAAAAGATTATGAAAAATAAGAAGATTATGACAACCGTAATGATCATAAAAATGAAAAGGAGGAACCAGCCAGAATCCTTTTTAGTACCTAACAATTAGAGGTTTTATTTTAAATGAATGGGCCTAATTTCACTAAGTTGGTTGAGGCCCTTAAAGGAGGATCATCTATAAATGTAAGATTCAAGCCTATTAAGCTTGGGAATTTTGATGGGGTCCTAGATCGAAAGGTTGTGGATACTTGGCTTGTGGAAATGGAGGATTACCTTCATGCCACTAAGGTTCGGTGACACTCGATCATGGAACTTGTTCAGTCTTATCTAAAGGGCTATGTTTCAACATGGTGGAGGACGGTGAGGTAAAAGGAAGGGAAGTCTCATGGTTACACATGGGAAATATTCCATTATTGAAATCAAACGATTTTTGGGTGTAACCAAGTTTTACCAAAGATATTTATGGGACTTCACCAACAAGGTAACAAGTATGTGCAAATTGTTTAAAATGGATGAAATCATCCATGATGTTTTTACCAATGTTAATTGTGCCTAATTGGAAAATAGAATTTCATGTGCTAACGCCTTTAATTTTTCTCTTGGAGTAATGCTAGCACAAAATCTTGACAACACAATTGATCGCCCAATTTATTATGCAAGTCAATTAATGAATAACATTGAAAAAAATTATACCACAACCAAAAAAAAGGCATTAACTATGATTTATGTTGTCAAAAAAAAATTAATCTGTCTATTGAAAAATAGTTTCATTTTTTTATCGGTCATCACGTCTTATTACATCTAGTAAAAAAGTTTGTAATTACTGGCTAGATTGCCAAATGGTTGCTACTTTTGTAAGAATTTGATTTCAAGATAATTTATAAGCCGAGATGTGTACATTTTATACTTGATCATCTCTCTTGAATTACCCATTGAGAGCCAAAAACTTGGGTAAAAGACTAGTAGTTAGATGTTGTGACACGCCCCCAAACTCCTCAAGTGACCCAAAGGTGGGTCCCAGAATGAAATAATGAAAAAAAAAAAGTTGAGGCACACTCTTAGTTCGTAACACTTCAAGGGTAGGAGGGCATGAAGCTCTAGGATGGGATTAGGATGAACTCATAGCAAGGGTTCAAAATGAGATCAACTTACACAACCAAAAAAAGAAGGTGGTTAGTGCAAATCAAATGGAAATGGTGTGGTGGACTTAATAGGGACAACATCAAACACAAGGGTTTACACGGCCCGCAACCTTGGGGAGGAGGCACCACTCCCCTCCCTATAATATACTCTATGCCTTTTTGTGGGGACTACATCCAAATGTCACTTTTCATCCAAAATTGGGACTCTTGTTGTTTCAAAACTTTGGATGTTCATATATTTCTTAAATCAAATATGTTTCGAGATTGCGAGGAAATATTTTATATCCTTTAAAAATATCTTGTAATGGTGTATAACACGCTCCAATCAGACCTCATTTGACCCCTATTTTCAAGGGAATTATGGTCGGGAGTTTAATTCTCAATTTGATTCTTGCCCCTTCTTTTGATCATAACTTATGCAAATCAGGTTTAAATGAACAATGTAATAGCACTTTAAGCATCTATGCTTCAAGATCTTTCTAATGGTACCTTCAAGGACCAATTTTGTGCTTGTTTACCTTTCCAACCAAGGTCTGAACATTTGCAACTCTTGCACAAGTGCAAATCCCAAAGTTGGAGTGCACTTGGGAGTCATTGGGCTTCATCCCTTGCATTTCCCCCTCATTTGTGAGAGTGTGTTTCACATCTAAACACATTTTCAGCCTCATGGGCCCTTGGACTTCACATTTTGTTGTGAACCTAATGTTAAGGTTGTGACACGTTGGATTATTTGCTATGGATTTGGACTAACATGGACAAATTAGAGATACCTAGAACAAGGGTATTTTGAAAAAAATACCCCAAATGAAGAACACAAGAAAATTACTGTCACGGCCAAACCTTACACTTTGAAAAAGGGGGTCCTTTACAAGCTAGGGTTGAAAGGAGTCTTGCATTAGTGCTTGAACCATGAACAAAACTAAAAGATAATGATGGAAATGCATGAAAGACTTGCTGGAGGGCATTACAAAATTCAAACAATTATCAAAAAAGTATTGGCTATTGGTTATTAATAGCCCACCATGCAAAAAGACACAACATAAATGTGCGAAACATGTGAAATATGCCAACGCCTAACCTTTGAATGCCACATGTAAGGATCCTTTACATCATGTTATATCTTTTGAACCCTTCGTAAAATGGGGCATCAATTTCATGGGACTAATTAAGCCTACACCTATATACACTGGGAATTAATACATTTGTGTAACAAATTACACCAGGAAATGGGTTGAAACATAACTATTACAATATAATATTAGAAAAAAACACTATAAAACTTATCTATGAACACATCATCACACATTTTGGCTACCCACACACCTAGTCAGTGACCAAGATAACCATTTCATGAACAACACCATTGAAGCATTAGTGGTAGAATTTAGGATTATGCACCACAAGTTGACCACCTATTATTCCCAAGGGAATGGTCAAGTAGAATCCACCAATAAGACTCTAAAATTGTGGAAAGTTATTACACAATTTTCCATCTTTAGAGTTGTCTACGATTGGGTATAACACCACCCAAGATAGGGGCAAGTGTGAATGAACAAGATTTTTTAGCATTATGGGTTGTGGAGGATATCAAATTTTGAAAATACCTTATGTACAATCTTATATGTGAATACTTCTTTTATGACCCAAAAGGTTATGGGAGGCTAGAATGCAAAGTGGGATATCTAGGTGTGTATGCTTACAAATACTATTGTAAGTTGGTACTTGCACATCAACCATATGAAGGACGTTGAGCAACGTTTCCCATTGGAATTTTTGATATGGAACTGCCAACCAAAGGAGCAAGCACATTTGTCAATTGGGTAAAGGAGCTACTTAAATGTTGGAGGGAAACAACGATGTTGTGCAAAAAATTAACAGAGTGGGAGGAGTTGAATAGCAACTCATTCCATATGCTACAAGCAACAATTAAACATAAGTACCCTTAATGCAAACCTAGGCCAAGAAGGCCTTTTCCTAACTACAACAAAGCATCGCATCACCTACTAGTTGAAGAAATTGGAGTGACCTAGACCTACATGGAATACACATTATAAAATGTGTTTGCTACATCCTTTGTACCATTGTTACCCAAATTTTGTAACATGTGACCTAACATGTTATAGGTTAGGGCAAGTGGTTATATTTAACAAGTGGTCTACCTATTATATTAACCTAACTTGTGGCATTAACCTAACCAATTATAAAAAATGATAGGGAACATTACACTAAGCAAATAGATAGGTTGATTGTCAATCAATAATTTGTAGAATTGATAGTATGTAGAACCTATGGTTAAGAGGAAAAGTAGTGGAACATGTGGTTGAACAACTTGAGTAGTTTTCAAAATTTTGGATTGTTAGTTTAATATTGGTTAATGATTGTTTAAATGGTCTTATATGACTATTTTAATTTTGAATTAATTAGTATAAAGACTAAGAGGACAAACTTGTTTAGATAGATTTTTTGATGTGATTTCTGATTTTTTGTTTCTTTTACACTTGGAAACATGAAAACATATTTTGTTTCAATAAGATTTTTCTTGAAGCTATGTGTAATTTGAATACATGTTAGTTTAGGAGTTATAGATAGATTAAAAAACTTTGGAGTTAATGTACTTATTGTTGTTTTAAGAACCTATTGCTACAAAATTCAAAAGTTGAAAACTTAATGGGAATGAAAAAACTCCTTAACATTTAAGAACCACGCAATGGATCAAAATTTAGAAGCAATCATGCTTAAATGTTTTTGTTAATGATTTAGTAGATCAGATTTAAATAGCAAACTTTTTTAAAAAATTGGTTTGTATTAGTTTGTTTGTTTTGTGTCAATTTTAGGATTCGAATTTATGTTTATTGATTTAGTTTGAAAACATTAGGAAATAGGGTGAGGTTAGTGTATAGTCTTTGAAGGAAACTACCACCCAAATTGTTTTTAAAAAATCTATAATTTTTTTAATGTTAGGAAAGGTCATTTTAGTTTTAGGTGCAAAGGCTTTCCTAGAACCTATTGATTTCAAAAAATGTCAATAATAGTTACTAGAAGTCTTAAAAAATAGTTAAAATTGGTAAGACTTGTTCTATAACCTATACAAGAACAAGATGAACAACAAGTGCAACCTATGGGAAAGGAACATGTGAACGCACTAAACATGGATGTAGCACAAAGGGGAAAAACCAATGAGCAACATCAAAATGTAGCCAAACTGATTGTGCATAAGACCCAATTGCACTTTCAACCATTCATCAATCACACCACAAACATCAACCTAACCCCGAAAAAGGAATGTTCATCATGATGATAATCACGAACTTGTTCAACCATTTGATGAAATTGACTCTACAAGATAACCATGGCGATCTGCAACCCCAAGTTATTATTTACATAGTGCACTTACACCAATTGCAACATCTATTGGGTTTCAAAACCAACCACCAAATACCACCACTATTATAATTCCTGTTTTTTTTTACTAGAAATTTTGGTAAAAAAAGACCCGTTTTGGTTGGGCATAAAAAAACCTTTCAATCATTTTGGACAAGTCGTTTTGAACTTGTCCATTGTGATTGGGCCATGCATTTTTTCCAAGCCTAAATTGGCATTTTTGACTAGTCATTTTGATTAGTCAATATAACAATCAAATGATTTTTTGACTCATTAAACACCATTTTGACTAGGCAAATCCCATGAGACATTTAAATAATGGCCACCCAAGTTAAGCCACGTAACATCTAAACATTGGCCACCTAGGCTATGTTATGTGGCATTTAAACATTGGCCATCTAGGCTATGCCACGTGGATAGAACCTAAGCAACCTAGGTTAGACCTAAAATTAGATACCTACTCCCAAGGTCCTTATGTTTAGGAACTACAACCTAAACTCCTAGACCTAGGTATAAAAGCCTAAAGTAAGTTAACACAACCTAAGCTATGACCTTTACCAGGCTTAAATGTACACTAGTTAAATTAAGCCTACACCTAGATGACCTAGGTACAAAAATCCTATTTCATTTTGAATTTGGCCTTTAAGGTTGAGCCTTTTCAATTAGCTCATCCCAAGTGGCCTTCCCATTTAACATATTTTTTATGTCTTGGATGCTTATGGTACATTTATTTATATTACTAATCATTTGAAAAGACAAACAATATGGGATAAACTTTTGAGAGGGAAAAACCTTTTTCATGTTCACACAACACTAGAGCCTTTTAATTCACATAACATTATTCCTAAATAACTATGTAAGATACATAAAATCAATAAATAAAAAGGTAGGTAAATATGTATGTTAATTAAGTTAAAATAAAAATTAATAATAGTTAATATTCAGTTATTTAATTATAATTAATCCTCACAACCAATTTATAATTAATCTTTACAAATTTGACCTAATTCAATATATATTATCAACAATGTATTTGTAATAATTAATTATTTAACTAAACCTTCATAATGTATTATAGGTATTAATTAATTAACCAGCTAATAATTTATCATAAGTATATAAATGGCTTGCCTTAACCTATATAAGTAGGTTACCTATAGGCTAAAATATAGGTAAATAGGTCGAGTATAGGTAGGGTATGTACAAATAATTACACCTACATATAAGCTAATTATATTTAGATTATTTAGCCACATACTTAAATTACATAAGTTAAATAGGTGGTTAATTTAACCTAGGAAATTTTAATTATGACAAAACTAATGATTGGTAAAATAATGTTTAAACCAACCACAACTAGAGTAATTATGGAGAACTTAATGATTATTAAATTAATAATGGCTAAACCAACCAAAAATAAAAAATAATTATGGAAAAATAACCATGACTAAATGAATTATGGTTAAACTAACTAATGAATAAATATTTTATGACTAAACTAAAAATGATTGAACTATACATGAATAAAATAAATATGCTAAACTAACCAATGAACAAATATTTTATGGTTAAACCAACTATGGGTAAATTAACCATGACTAAAATTAATATGACTAACTGACCAATCAATGAATATTTAATTGTTAAACCAACTATGTGTAAATTAATTATGGTAAAAATAAAAATGAATGAAATAATTATGGTTAAAATAAAAATGGTTAAAATATTTATGGCAAAAATTAACCATGGTTAAATTTAAAATGGTTAAACTAACCATATGTAAATAAATTTGGCTAAACCAACTACTAATAAAATTAATATGGTTAAACTAACTAATGAACATATATTTTATGGAAAAACCAATTATGCAAAAAATAATTAGGGTTTAAATAAACATGAATGAAGTAATTATGGTGGAAATAAAAATGGTTAAATAATTATGACAAAATTAACCATGGCTAAATTAAAAATGGATAACCAGGAATAAATAAATTTGGTTAAACTAACCACTAATACAATTAATATGGCTACATTAACTAATGAATAAATATTTTATGGAAAAACCAATTATGCAAAAATTAATTATGGTTAAAATAAACATGAATGAAATAACTATGGTTAAAATAAAAAAGGTTAAAATTTTTATGGCAAAATCAAACATGGCTAAACTAGAAATGGTTATTTAACCATAAATTAATTAATTTGGTTAAACTAACCACTAATAAAATTAATATGGTTTAACTAGCTAATGAATAAATATTTTGTAGAAAATTTAATTATGCAAAAGTTAATCATGGTTAAAATAAACATGAATGAAATAATTATGGCTAAAATCAAAATGATTAAACTAACCATGAATAAATGAATTTGGCTAAACTAATCACTAGTAAAATTAATATAGCTAAACTAACTAATGAATAAATATTTTATGGAAAAACTAATTATGCAACAATTAATTATGGTTACAATAAACATGAATGAAATAATTATGGCTAAAATCAAAATGATTAAACTAACCATGAATAAATAAATTTGGCTAAACTAATCACTAATAAAATTAATATGGCTAAACTAACTAATGAATAAATATTTTATGGAAAAATTAATTATGACTAAAATAAACATGAATGAGATAATTATGGCAAAATCAAAATGGTTAAACTAATTATGGCAAAATTGATCATGGTTTAACTATTAACCATGAGTAAAATGAATTTGGTTAGGATAACCTGAATAAAATAATTATGGCAAAACCAAAGATGGTTAAATTAACAACAATCTAAAATTAATTTTGGTTTTATTGACTATGGTTAAGTTTCAAAACCAATGATGGCTAAATTATCAATAGTTTAAAATTAATTATGGGTCTATTGATTATGGTTAAATTTATTAGAGTAAAATAATAATACGTTAAAAATAAATATAGTTAATTTATTTATGCTTATAATAACCATGGTTAAATTCATTATGGCAAAACCAACAATTGCCTAACTAATAATGGTTAAATAATTATGCTAAAATAATTATCATGGCAAATTTATTAAAGTTAAACCAATTATTTATCAAATTGACCATGGTGAAACTATTCATAATTTTTTAATTACTTATGGCTAAAATAACCATAGTTAAAACATATACAATCAAACGAACTATGGTTAATTGAACATGGTTAGATTAATTATGGTTAATTTTTTATTTTATTTTATAGGTAGTTGAACCATGATTAATTTCAATATAATCAATTTAACCACTATTAGATAAACCATATATATATATATATATATATATATATATAATTTAATCATAATTAATTTGGTCATGATTCATTTAGTTATGACTAGCTAACTTTTACATTTTCCAACTCTTTCTAATTGGTCAAACATAGTCAAAATGTTAAATGTAGTCCCAAGATACCCAATTTATATTAAAATTTGTAATTGGCCACTTTGACAAGGCCTATTTAGTTAGCCTTATTGATTGAATATAATAGGTGTCTTTATTGACTAGGGCATTTGCCAATTTGACTAGATTGGGTGGTTTTATTGATTAAGCCACTAATTAATTTAACTAAGTGGTATTTTAAAGTCTGATTTGACTAGATGTTCAAATTGACTAATTGTCAAATTGGTCACTCTAGTTGAATTGATTAATAAAAAAAATACCCATTATCATTCAAGCCCTTGGCCTCTAATAAAAAATACATGTTTTTTATATAAAATACCCATATAGTTAACTTGGTTAATTTGAAAAAATAAAAATTATAATAATGCACTATCAATTTAGTATCCATTAATTCGGAAATGGAACTACTCCAATTACTCAATAGGTTAGAGCAGCTTTGTCACATTGACCAAAGACCTTTTAATCAATCAGTTTCCATACCCAATCTTGAACTTATTGAACCTCGAATAAAACCAACGATTGTTCAACAAGAAACCACATACCAATAAGGCGAGCAAAATCAATATCTAGTCAAGGTGAAATATCACAAGTTCCACATCACAAACCAATTTCAAGAGGAAACTAGGGTGTTGGAATTATAACCTATTCATATTGTCAATAAGTGGGACACTTATTCAATCATTGCTCATTTGTCGATGATAAACAGAGGTACTTATTGAGCTAGGAGATGATGAATGTTCATCAAAATGTTCTTATAAACACAACAACATTAATACACAATGTGTTTTTATTAGGAACTCAAACCATGAATCCTAGTATAGGTTATACAATAATACTTGTTAATTATCAAATAACCCGGCCGCAACTTGTTACGCCAATTGTACGAATCAAAAATAGTATGCTACCTACTTCAACATACCCAATGTGGTATAATGTCATACCCCCCTTTATGCCTTTAAATCCTAGTTTATATCTAGTATAACCAACTGGAACAAAAGGACTTGATCCTTCAAACTTTAATAATTGTACAAGTTATGTATTTGGGTATGTGTACCCAGTACCTAAATAATTTGTTGTACCATTTGCATTTACACCACGTACTATTGGAAATGAGTTTCTTACACCAATTTAACCAATAACCATTATGGACAAAAGACTTATTTAAGAACATGTTACTGCACTAGTACAAACCAATGTATAGGTTAATATTAGTTTATCAACTTATGTACTTAAAGGTTTTGTTCATCAACCATTAGATGGAAGACAACCTAGAGATTCACCTGGAGGAAGTTCACTCAAAAAATAATCGCTTGGATAACCACCATTTAATCCACCTATTGGATCATTTGGACGGTTAACACCTAACCCATGCATGTTTATATCACCGTGGTATCAACCACCTATTGTGTAACTTATACTAGAACTAACAACCAAACTACCATATAAAAAGTTACAATATCCAACTTATGTCAAAGACATTGATCTAGATGTTCATATTAGAGTGTTCAAGAAGGCCATTAAAGTTAATGGTGAAACAATGGAAATTAACATCATCAACTTGTTTAGTTTTATTCTTGTAGATAATATTTTTGAATGGGGTGAAAACTTTGCTCAAAACCATCCAAATTGTACTTTTGAAAAGTTGGAGTAAGCATTATGCAAGTGATTCAAAATTGTGAAGAATGATGAGGAGGTCTACATCCAATTGTGAAACATACAACAATAAACTGCTAAATGTGTTGAAGTTTACTATGAACACCTATTGAAATTAACCAACTATTTAAGGTTAAAGCAACAAATGTTTTCCTCACCATTGTTTTCAAAATAGGTTTATTACCTTACTTGAGATCAATAATTACATGTATGAAGTGAGATACGTTGAATAAACACAAGGAATTCGTTGTAATGTGTGAAGAAAGTGGACTTATTAATTTGAGTTATAATGTTCTACTAATTACACTAGAGGTTAATACAATAGTTAAACATGTACCTTTTGTTACATCCAAATCATCATTAATTTATGCCAATTGTGGTAAAACATGTCATACACTTGAGACCTATCATAATAAGAAAAAAAAGGTATTCATTTTACTAACCACCATAGTTAAGTCTACATATACTATAACAAAAACTAAACCCAATTTGCTAAACCAGTTAAAATACATGTTTGTTATCCATGCTGAATTTTAATTCTAGTTCAAAGCATAGATTTGGAAAATGTTTTAAGAAGATTGAAGTACAAAACATGTTTTGAACTAAACTTGTTAATTATAATGTTACTATTAATGAATTTTTTTTTTTTCCATTAAATTTTCAACTTTTGAATTTTCTAACAATAGGTTATTAAATAGCAACAAGTATATTAATTTTAAAGTTTCTAAATCTATCAATAATTCCTAAATTGTACTCAAAATGCACATAGCTTCAAAATTTTTTTTGTTAAAACAAAATATGTTTTCATGTTTCCAAGTGTGAAAGAAACACAAAATAAAAAACAACATTAAAAAGTCCAATAGAAACCATATTTGTTCCTAAACCAGTCAAGTCAAATCAACATGTTAATTTAATTTCATCATCAAGCTTGAATTTAGTTCAACATGTATTTATACTTATCGAACTAGTATATGTACTACATGTTATAATAGTTATACTTCCTATTGCTTTCAAACAACATTTGCCAAAGATTTTCTTCCAACATGAAGTAGGAGAAATGGAGATTAATGAAATGCTTATTTGGATAAGAGTTCAAAACCTTTGCATTGCTTGTTGGACTATCACCAAAGAAAAACAATTAACCAAAATCAACTTGGGTTCTAAAAAAACCTATAACATGTTAAGGTCAACATTGATATGGAACTTGTTGTCAATTCTTAGTTAATTGAATTGTTGAAGGAGTTCAAAAACATCTTTGCATTGACATACAAAGACCTGAATGACATTTCATTTGAAATAACTCAACATCAAATTAAGTTGGATACGTCAATACCACCTATTCATCAAGCAAGGTACCAATTGAATCCCAACTTTCTAATCATTGTCAAACAAAATATCAAAAATTGATTGTTGCAAGATTTATTTAACCTATTGAAGAGGTTACTTGGTTATCACCTATAACTATAGTGTTTAAGAAAAATGGAAAATTCATAAGTTGTGTGGATTTTAGAAAGCTTCATATTGCCATGAAAAAAGATCCATACATGTTACCTTTTACTAATGAAGTTATTACTATTGTAGTTGGACATGAGGTTTATACATTTTTATATGGTATTCTATATACGATCAGATTTTCCATAACATCGAAAGACCATTACAAAACCTCTTTTGTTACTTATTAGGGGGCTTTTGTATGGGTTGTAATGTTTTTTGGGGTCAAAAGTGGACCACCAACTTATCAAAAGGTAGTCACCAAAACTTTCCATGAATACATTGATGTATTCATAAAAATATTTTTATATGATTATACTATTTTTAGTGACCCATCCACCCATTTTTTTAAATTCAAAAAGTGTTTTCTAAAATGCAAAGTGTATGACATTAGTTTGAATCTAAAAAAATGTGCATTTATGGTTTATTCTAGAGTTACTTTAAGATTCATAGTCTCTAAAGAGGGGAAGACACATAATCATAAGAAAATAGAAGCTTAGTCAAGATGTTGGTACCCAAAACACCTGAGGAGATCCAAGTGTTCAATAGAATGGCACAATTTTACAAATGTTTCATACATTTTTTTGCCTTTAATATGGCACCAATTACCAAGTTACTAATACAGTAAACTCTCTCTAAACTAATACTATGTAAACTAATATTCTCTCTAAACTAATATGCGGGCACAGGCCCGTGGCGAGCCTCATACTTAATCTAATAATTCTCCATAAACTAATATTCAATATTTTTTTCCGGTCCCATAGCATTTTATAAACTAATACATCATACATATGGCACCAAAAAAACGATGAAATCAGAGGAAACACCTTCGAAGTACAGAGCTAGATGCGCTGGAAGAAGCTATCAATATTCCTCTTTACCAACTACTTTGTCCTGATCATATTCACATTGATTGTTTAGACATTTATAGTAGACAAATCTGAACTTGTCCTGATCATGTCATATGATCTTCTACGTGCTTCTTTGATCCTCCACCAAGCTCCACAAGGTTCCATTACCTTCCCTAATGATCCATGACCTTCTACTAACCTCCATGATCTTCCATGCTGCTCTGGCAAGTTCCAGAATGATTTTTGTTACCCCCCATATAATTTGTGTAAACTAATATCCTCCATAAACTAATATTTTCCGGCCGGTCCCAAGGATATTAGTTTAAAGAGAGTTTACTGTAAGCAAAATTAAAATATTCGAATGGACTATTGAGTGTCAAATTGCTTTGGAAAACATCAAAAATTGGTACATGCAAGTTTTTATATTTATTAGTCCAAATTGGGAACTATAATTTCATGTTCATATTGATGCATTCTAGTAATAAGAGCGATACTGGCTTAAAACTTGATTAGTAAAATAGATTAACCTGTGTATTCATCAAGATTATTGAATTTTGTTGAGAGTAACTACATTACTACATAGAGAAAGGCTCTAGCTATGGTCCATGCCTTACATAAGTTCAAGCATTATCTTTTGGGCAACATATTCACATTTTATGTAGACCATATGGCTTTAGTGTATTTAATTAACAAGCCACAAGTTTCTAGTAGGTTAACTAAATGGTTTTTATTATTCATAAAATATGATTTCAAGATTGTTTATAAACATGGTATATTTCATATAATGGTAAACGCATTGAGTAGGTCACCCAACTAGATTGAAGTTGGAATATCTGATCAAACATGTGATGTTCACATGTTCACATTACAACATGAGTGGTTAGACAATGTTTATGAATACATGTTAGAGGGAGTGATGCCAAAGAGGTTTAGTACATCACATAGACAATATTTGGCCTAGAAAGCTAAACCTTTGTGCTTCAAGAAGGAGTATTATACATAATTGGAAGAGACAACAAGTTTCATCAAGTTTTGTAATTAAAACAAGTACCCACAATTTTGCAATAATTACATGGAGGAGTTACAGGAGGACATTTATCTTCTAACATTACTATGAGAAAGATCTTGGATGTTAGTTATTGGTGGTTGATGATGAATCAAAATGTTCATGAATACTTTCAAATTTATGATTGATGTCAATGAATAGGTAACATGTTGACATAAAACCTAGCCAAATTAGTTAGTACTTTACCTAAAAAACCATTTAAAAAATGGAAATTGGATTTTATTGGACATGTTAAACTTGCAAGTAGATTGTCAGGCAACTGATACATTTTAATGACCATCGACTATGCAACAAAATGAGTGGAAGCACAAGCACTCCACACCAACACTACTATGGTAACTGCCAAGTTTTTGTACGAACATATCCTTATAAGATTTGGATGTCCATTGATAATCATGACCAATCAAGGTACCCATTTTATCAATGATGTAATCAAATATCTTACTAACCATTTTATCTTTAAACCTTATTTCCCTATTATTATGGGAAAAAAATTGGATAAATTTTGCCAAACGATGATAAGAGGAAAGGGCTTGTGATTTTAATACAATATTTTTTGGGAAATTTTTCTTTTAATCCACCAAATTATAAGGGGGAAAATAGCTTAAATCACCATAATGTATTGTTTGAAGTTACTAGAACTAGGCATTATTTTTTTATTAAAAAATTCATCCATTAGGGGTAGTTGAAATAATATTGTGGCCTCTTCGTAGATGTTGTCATAAAAAAGTAAACCTACTATATATTGGCTATCTATAGTAATCAACAATTAAAATTTGGCTATAAAGACCCAAAACAATTATGTTTTTGGCATTTTTTCCTTAACAAATAATAATATTCTCTTTTGACAAATATTTTTCACAATAATGAAAACTTTCACACATAAAATAATCATTGATCCATAAGAGGATTTAACTAGGGTTAACTATTGGATTGATGGGAAGCTCAAAGTTTTCCAAAATCTTATTACTTCTTTAACTACTTTTAGGATAATTCTTTAAAAATTAGCAAACTTAGCCTTATATCCCTATTATTTTGGTGGAATTTTTGGAATGATTCCATATTTAACCTTCTTGAAAATGTTGCAACTCATTTTCTAGATTTTGCAACATTGCAGAATGTCCCACCAACAAAAAAAATTGTTTTCATTATATAAATTATTGATTTTTTGAAACCATTATCTAGAGAAACCCGAAACATGGCTAGAAGATATAGACCGGCCTCCACCCGCACCAAAATAAATAGAGTTTTCCAAAAAAATCGGATGGTGATGGCGTAAATACATTTCATGCTTTTAATCCAACCCAATCTTAAGAAACTTATTCCATGGTTGAAGCCAGAATCGCTAGTAATCGTCGATCAGTCATACGGTGGTGAATCCGTTCCCGGGCCTTGTACACACCGCTCGTCACACTATGGGAGCTGGCCATGCCCGAAGTCATGGTTAAGGCTCCTATTAAAATGAAGATAGAACCATGGACAGTATGCAAAATAAATTTTGTAGCAACATAGAAACGTTTATTTCCTCCCCACATTGCTTGTTTCATACCTTGATTAATTAACATATGAATAACATTTTTTGTTGCAGTTTGAGCAGTAAAAGGCGTATTTTTTTCGTACCCTTAAAACCATAAGCACCCGTAGAGGACCAAGAAATAACTTGTCTTAGGTTGAATGCCAGAACACGTAAGATTCTATCTAATTTGCCTGCCTAGTGGGTTTGGTGGATGAAGTAGTGAGGTACGGTTAGGGGAATCCATATTAGCGATCGTACCGTCATTACTTTTACTTTTTGAAATTATACTTAATCAATTGAATCAATACCTATTCCTATTATTAATACTTTTTTTCAAGACAATTCGAAGGAATGTTGGTTATAGCTCACAGTGTGAAACATAAAAATCATATATGCAGGAGGTAATTCCATTGCTTCAGATATTTTCCTATTTTGAAATCAAATGAAACCTAAAGTTGTGTTGGAGAGCCCACGTTGAGTTAGATAAAATGGAATTTATGTCACATTTTTCAAACTTAAGTTGTGAAAAACATAGAATATTTAGTGGTTTTTGTTGCTAAAAAATCAAATTAATTACAAATGCAAGGTTTTGTAAGGAAATTTTAGCTAAGCACATTCATACACGAGCCAACAACACTAGTTACATTCAAAAGTAAAAAAACTTTTTGGATAAAATAGAAAATAATGTTTTGTTAAATTTCAACTTGTATTATATGATGACGATATTGAGCAAATAAACCCTAACAAATTGACCACCACATTACATACATAGATGTGGTGTAAGTAACCCATGTGCATTTTGATAAGACATGTGGTCATCTTGACCAAGGTTATACCAATTTTAATCCAACTTGACTAGATGTTTTATTTGACACATGGTCAATTGGGTGACTTTGATCAATATGAATAATCAAAAGTTACATGTGTCATTCATGTGATGGGCCTTTAGTCAAAATGCACATCATCTTAGTCAAGTTGGACATTATAATCAACTTAAATAACTTTTAAAACCATAATTTGTTGTAATGATATTTGAACCAATAGTAGATCTTTAGTAATTTGAAAAAAAAATACAAAGTAATATGTAATCCAAAACAAAACATAAAAATTGATTACAATCATCAAAATTGATTTTTTCCATCAATTATCTTTTTCTCACATGAGCTTCACATATTTTTTTTAACTACTCAACTCATCTCCTATTAATCACACAACTCAAAACTCCTCTAATGTCCTTCCTAGTTTCCCAACATGAACATTAATTCAAATTGTCCTCTATCTAATCCTAATCAACTCAATCTCATGTTGTCTACTTTGTCCTATAATGACAATACACCTTTGTCCAATTTGTACAATAGTGACAACATAGGTATGCCCTTAACAAACATGTCCATACCCTTCTAAAAGGCACCCTCTTACATTGTACTTATTAATTACTTAATATAGTATAATATATATATTTGTAACCAATCCCATTTACTTTGATATGATAATCCCAATTTGTTGTCCCATATGACAATGTTTTTGTGTTACTTTTATAGATAAATTGAACCACATTTTGTATTGTCGTTGAAAATTTTAAACATTGTTAATCAAGGTAACAATGAAAGAGAAAGAAAAACAAATCCATGTAGGCACAAAATATGCAAATAAACATATAAGCTTGACAACTTTCGAATGGGAGTGAGAAGCGATTTTTTACTTGTAATTCATGCAATGAAAATTGCCAAGTGGAAACAATATTATAACATGTAATTTGTACAACCAAAGTACAAGCAATGCAAGACCTTCAAATTGAGCAATGCACACATTTGGATCGCTTCTTGTAAAAGCTCTTGCAGTAGTTGTATCTAATTGATGCAATCAATCAATGATGAATGCATTGAAGAAGAAAGAGCAATGTGAGAGGATTTGACGATGGGCGTGGGTGCATAAAAAAACATAAAAATGTTGGAAGATTCTGCAATACAAACTGCAAAACATCAAACAACAACGATGCCCTAAAACAAAAAGGCACGTTGTTGTGATGGCAAGGGGACATGATATACCTTGCATAACATAAAAGTACCATGGAAATGAGGATGTCAAATTGTCTGTTATGCAAAAAGAGGTAACAAAGCTGTAACCTATATCACGGCATGGAAGGGTTGTTAAGTGAGGCAAGGAAATGGAAGGCTCAAAGGCTAAGTTGGCGAAGGGCAGGATGACGTCATGCTAATGACAATGGTTCTTTGTACCAGAAGCATTCAAGACCCTTGGCTGATTTAATATTCCATATGGCGTGGGTTAAGGTGAGCGCCCACAAAGAAAGATAGAGATGCATATATACATGTAGCCCACAATTTGTCAAGCGCAGGGAATGAGTTAAACAAGTTGTGATTCTTTTATTTGTCTGTGTCTGGGTTTTGGGTAAACCAATAGAGCTACTTTTAGACCTTGTCTGTATACAAACTAAACAAACAAGGGTTGTAGCATTAGTGTATTAATATACAATGGGTGTTGAATAGGCTTATGTGTATAAATAATGCTATGGCTAATGAAATTACTGGATTTGGGTGTAGAGTAAAGCCCGAGGTCGAGGGCATTACTTGGGCCAGAGTGAACCATCAGCCACCAATGCACCAATTGGCCGTTCTGTCCACTGGATGGGTTGGCATTTTTTCATTCGGCGCCGGATGGGGTTCATCTCAGTCCATTTCTTTTTGTTGCTGACCACTATACTTTTTTTTTGGTTCTTCGCTGTTTTTCCCTGGACCTGACCTCACACATAGCTACCTTGCTCACTTTTTTACCCTCATAGGTATTGCAACAACTTTGGTACCTTATTTATTATCCCCTACTGACACAACTACCCTAATAACTAATTATCCTATTGACCTAGCTACTATACTAACCACCTACCCTACTAACCTAGCTACCCTATTAATTACATACCCTACTAACTTAACCACTATACTAACT
>Ga0116228_10001552_pt1 | contig 19196 bp, 13 predicted proteins | sample S1TSphfallax_2_FD_89694 | JGI IMG/M metagenome (GOLD analysis project Ga0116228, IMG submission 89694) | Host-associated microbial communities from peat moss isolated from Minnesota, USA - S1T2_Fc - Sphagnum fallax MG | ecosystem: Host-associated > Plants > Peat moss > Unclassified | place... | reverse complement strand
CCGATCCCCGAAACGACCTGCGCGGCGACGCGCGATGGGTCCAAGACCACCTGGCCCTGCACGATGACGTCGCCAAAAGCGTATTTTGAGACAACCATCAGCAGAGCGGCGGCGACACCGACCAGCGTATCCGTACGCAGGCCTGCGCTTTTCATGCGCTTTTCACGCTCGAGCCCGATGACTGACGAGAGCACGAGCGTCAGGGTAACCTCGCCGACTTGCGCACTACTCTGCCCGAATGATTCGGTGACGGATAGGAATTTCAAACCACCACTCCGAACCAAGTCTGCCCATCTCGATGCGCTAGGTTGCGCGTGACCAGCCTGATGTTGCGTCCAAGCTTAGGGGCCGCGTGCCTTGCTTGGGCTATTCGCGCCGCCGGTGCGCCTCCGCGCAGGACCCCCCGGCCATTGAAGGACCGCCGACCTTAAGCGTGCCGCGCCGCCCGCAACCCACCCACTCTGCCGTTCTCTGGAGCTTAGGACAAGCGGGCCCCCGTCCGCCGCCCTCGTCCGCTCACGGAATCGCTACTCATCCTCCAGTTCACAGCAGGCTGGGCTGCAGCTGCGGCCCGCGCTTCCTGAGCTGCCGCTCGCTCCAGGTGCGACAGGATCTTCGCAATGAGCTGCGCCTCCTCGATGCTGGCGATGATCTTCAGCTGCCCACCGCAGCGCGTGCAACCGGCGGCCGGCTCACATAGCGGCAGCGATTCCGTGGCGCAGGTCCAGATGCATTCGTCCGACGGGCGTATGGTTGTGCTGATTCCCTATCCCGTGCAGCTCGAGCAGGCTGCTCAGATTGACGAGGCTGTGGCGCAGGCCGTTCTCAACATCGTCACCAAATCCTCCCTCGGTCAAGAATTGCGAGGTGTGGCCGACAAAGCATCGGCATGAATTAGTCCTGACGGCGATCCAACGCGAGCAACGACCGTGAGGCCTCAATGAAAGGGTATCTCTCTCGATTATCGATCACCCGACAATTCATGATGTTGGGCGGGTTTGGGGTCATCATGACCATTACCGGTCTGGCATTGACGCTCGGGCGAAGCCACGACCTCGCGTATGAGTCCAAGTGCGCCGAAATTCAGCATGAGGGCGAGGAGGGAGCGTCTATCGTCCGCCATTTCGTCGCCATGGAGAGAAGCGGTGCCCTCAGCCGGCAAGAGGCGCAGCGGCGCGCCTTGGAGGCCGTGGCGGCGATTCGCTTCGACGGCGTCAACTACATCGCCATCCTGAACTTTGACGGCACCTCGCTTTGGAACGCGAACACGACCATGATCGGCCACAATGTCATGGACCTCACGGATTCGTTCGGCATGCCGATCACCGCTGCACAGATTCGCATCGCCAAGTCAGGCACGCCGGGTTTCACGACCTTTCACTGGGTGAAGATCGGTGAGAAGACGCCGAAGCTGAAAATGTCTTACAACATCGGGATTCCCGAATGGGAATGGGATGTCACGACCGGGTCGTTCGCCGACGATTTGAATTCGACGCTGATTGACAGCGTGGTGCGACTAGCGGAGATTTTTCTGCCGATCTTCCTGGTGTATCTCGCCATCGGCGTGCTCATGCACCGTGCCGTTTCGCGCGTGTTGGGTTCCATGGCCTTAGGCATGCGGCGATTGGCGGCGGGAGAACTGGACACGGAAATCGTTGGGCGGGATCGAGGCGACGAATTGGGCGAGATGTCTGCGGCACTGCTGACATTCCGGCAGGCGGCGATCGATAAGCGGAATCTCGAGGCGGAGGCCCATCTTCAACGTGATCGGCACGAGGCCGAGCACCGCCTGCGGGTGCTCGCCGAATCATCGGAACGCGCCAAGGGCCAGTTCCTGGCTTCCATGAGCCATGAGATTCGTACGCCGATGAACGGAGTACTGGGCTTGACCGAGCTGCTGCTCGATACGCCTTTGAATCCCGAGCAGCGCGATTATGTACAGACCATCCTGAGTTCGGGACAATCCTTGCTCGCGATCTGCAACGACATTCTGGATCTGTCCAAGATCGATGCAGGCAAGCTCAAACTGGAGCAGATCGTCTACGATCCGGTGCAGACGCTCAACGAGATCATCGCGCTGTTTGCCCCGCGCGCATCGGCAAAAGGTCTGTTGCTCGAGGCCGATGTGGCCCCTGACGTACCGCGCACCTTGATCGGAGATCCGGGGCGATTGCGCCAAGTGCTCTCGAATCTCGTCGGGAACTCGCTCAAATTTACGGTCAATGGCGGAGTGTGCATCGAATTGCGCGTGAGCGAGCAAGGCGAAGAAGCCGTGGTGTTGGCCTTCGCCGTCGTCGATTCCGGCATCGGCATGACGCCGGCGCAGCAGGCGAATCTGTTCCGCGAGTACTCGCAAGCGCATGCATCGACCGCCAGGCGTTATGGGGGCACCGGTCTCGGCCTTTTTATCTGTCAGCGCATGGTCGCATTGATGGGCGGCTCTTTCAGCGTCGTCAGCAAACCCGGCGCCGGCTCGACGTTTTCGTTCACGATGCGCAGTGCGCCCGCCCCGGCGGTGGCCCACGGCTCCAGCGCCTCGAGCGACTCCATGGGGGTCACGCCGCGGCAACGGTTCACCGGGCGCGTGCTGTTGGTGGAGGACAACGTCGTGAACCGCAAGGTCGCGCGAGCAACCCTCGAGAAAATGGGGCTGGAAGTCCTCCAGGCGGAGAATGGCCGCATCGCACTGGATCTGGTGGAGCAGGAGCACGTTGATCTGATCTTGATGGACATGAACATGCCCGTCATGGACGGACTCGAGACGACACGGCGTATCCGCGCCGCTGAGTCGGCGGGCCTTCTCGCCGGCCGGCGTCCCATCATTTCCATGACGGCCAATGTGATGCGGGAGTCTGTTGACGCCTGCCGAGAGGCCGGCATGGACGATTCTCTATCCAAGCCATTCCAGCGGCAGCAGATCGTCGATGTGCTTGCGCGCTGGCTGTTGGCGCACCATCCAGGTACAGGCTCTAGTCAAGACGCGAACAGGAGACCGTCATGCGCTATGAAATAACCGGCGGCCCGCGCTACAGCTGCCCACCGTACGGCCGCATGAATCCGCGCCAATATGTCGGTGACCGTGCCGCTGCGGACGATGAGCGGTGCGCCGAGCCGCGCTCGAACCAGACTACTTGGATCACGACGCCGACTTCGCACGCTGCAGCGCCGTCAATGCGCGACGCAGGCTGGCAAGCGTGTCGTCAGGCGCGGCAGTTTCCATGTCTATCCACTAGGAAATCACAAGCGTGATGGTCGTTGCCTCATTGAAGTTGGCGGAGCTATTGGAGCCGGGTGCCGTTGCGACGACGGTAAAGGAGTACGTACCGGGTTTCGCGGTCGATGCGGCGGTGAGCGTCAATGTGGACGACGTGGCGGAACTCGTGGGTGAGAAACTGGCCGTCACACCGGCGGGCAAATTCGCGACCGAGAAACTCACGGCGCCGTTGAAGCCATTCAACGGCTTGACGGTGATCACATCGCTGCCGCTCGATCCGTGCGGCACCGTCACGCTGGTCGCGGCAGGCGACAGGCTGAAGGTCGCGCCCGCCGAGATGACCAGCGAGACGGTAGTGCTTGCCGTCGTCGACCCGGAAGTCCCGGTCACCGTCAGTGGATAAGTTCCGGTGGGCGTCGAGAGGGGCGGGAAGACGACCAGTAGATTGCCTGCGAAGCCGGTACCGACACCAGAGGGCGCGCCGGAAACCGCGAGGCTCACGTTGCCGCTGAAACCGTTGACCGGAGTTACGGTGATCGCGTCGGTGCCGCCCGCGTTTTGCTGCAGGGTGAACGGATTCGCGGCCGCGGCCAGGGTGAAGCCCGGCGTCTTGGGAGCTGAGATGACGAGACTCAAGGTCAGAGTATTCGAGAATCCCGATGAATTGCCGGAGCCCGGCGCGGTGGCCGTAATGACGATCGGGTAGGTACCGGCTGCGACCGCCGTGGTGGTTGTGATTGAGAGGGTCGTGCCGGTCGCGGAACTCGTCGGCGAGAAACTTCCGCTGGCGCCGGACGGAAATCCCGATGCGGAAAAGCTGACGGCACTCGCGAAGCCGTTGCTTGGGTTCAGGCTGATCGCGTCGGTGGCGCTCGCGCCGGGCGCAAGCGTAACGCTGCCGGAGGCGGGCGTCAGCGTGAAATTAGCGCCTGCGCTGATGACCAGCGACAGCGTCGTGGTGACTTTGGTCGAGCCGCAGGTACCCGAGAGAGTCAGCGGATAGGTGCCGGTCGGCGTCGACTGGGGTGGGTAGACGATCAGGGTATTGCCGGAAAACGCGGTAGCGACGCCGGACGGCGCGCCGGACACGGAGAGCGCCACTGAATTCGGGCAGCTGAACCCGCCCACCGGTGTGACCGCGATGTTCTGGGTTGCGCCGGCGTTCTGTTGCAATGTCCAGGGATTGCTGGCCGGTGTCAGAGTAAATGTCGGCGTCGCCGCAGGCGGGGCGCTCACCGGCGTGAGACTGGCGGCGAGCACGACGACGTTGCGATTGTTCGGCGTCGTGACGCTGCTGACCTGTTTCGCGCCGTTCAATGGAATAATGTAGCCGTAAAGATACCAGGGACCGGATTGCAGTGCTCCAGAAGGATTCACGCGCGAAGCCGTGCTGAGTGCCGTCGATTCGTTGACGTAGCCCTGGGGCCCGCCCCAATCGCTGATGTTTTGAGTCACGCTGGTCGTGGTGCCGTCGGTGTAAGTGACGGTGAACACCTGATTCGTTTGCGGGCCGTTCACCGCAGTCGCCAACAGATTGAGTGTGGTGTAATTACCGGTCGGTAACGGGATGGTGGCGCCGGAGACTCCAGAGAGCGTGCCGGCAGCGCCGAACGAGAAATTGGTGCTGTTCCAGACAACGCTTGCGCCCAAGTAAGTGGACGCATAGCTGTACCCCTCGGTGTCCAAGCCGCCGTTCGTGGGGACCGACCCGTTGCTGCCGACGGCGTACACGTTGGCGACGTTTGCGAGGTTGACGGTCACGCCGGTGATGGTCTGATTGGCGAGCAGTCCATACACTGCGATCTGGTTGCGGTTCGCGAGATAGACGTGGCCGTCGGCGACGGTGGGGACACTGAACTTCTGGGTGGGGCCTGCGCCATCGCGGACGGGGTTCTGTGCGCTGCTCCACAGCAAGGTCGAAATGTTGGTGGCGTTGTAGGCGTACAGCACCTGGGTCGGGCCGCCGACCGAATTAGCCCAGTCATTGAACCAGACAATGCCATTGGTGGTGCCGTTTGCGGACACGGACGGCGTCGAGCCTTCGAAGATGTCCGTGGAAGGGGCGCCGGGGTCGGGACCCGTGGCCACGGGTGAGGTCGACAACAGGCCGTTGGTGATGCTGAATTGCTGCGCGTTCGAGCCCGCGGGCCAGAAATATATGTTGCCGTTCCAGTAGGCGGGGGAACCCCAGAGACCCAAGCCGTACTGTGTTGTGGTGATTTCCTGCAGCACGTTGTCGCTCGAACCGTTGTAGCCGCCGAGATTGTCGCGGTTCAGGAGGAACAGGGTACCGATCTTGTCGACCTGGACGGCGAGATGCGCGACCGGCGACCCCGGTAGGTTGTCGGGCAACAACATGATGCCGCCCGACCCCAAATCCGCGTCCTCTTGTTGAAGCGTCGCCTGCGCCGACGGCGTGAACGAATCGCTGTACTTCATGCCGTTGGACACGTTCAGGGCTAGAATGTCGTCGCCGAAATCCATGGTGTTGGTGGCGTACGGAGCAGACGCATCGTAGGTCCCGTTACCGGTGGTCGTAAAGACGCGGGGCGTGCCATTTTCATCATCCGCCGCCGGTGCCGATCCGCTCATCCAGATGCCGGACCCGGTGCCATTCGGCGTCGTCAGGAATACGGAAGTCTGTGCGAGAGTGGTCGCGTTGTATTGCATGAACCAACCGTGCCAGGGCGAAGTATCGCAGAAGGATCCGAACCCGATGAAGATGGAGCCGGCCTCGAGCAACAGCCCGGGTGCCTGTTTTTGCAGGACGGGATTGAAAGTGACGACGCCGTTCTTGGCGTCGCTCGCCGTACCGGCGACCGATGCGCTGATGACCACCGGGCCGCCGAATTTCTCGTTGCCAGTCGTCACATCGAGCGCGTGCAGACGGTAGATGACCGACCCCCGCTCGTTGGTTCTCGACACCAGGTACAGGGTCCCCGTCGAAGGATCGATGACCGGCGTGCCGGTGACATTTCGCCGCCTCGTCGTCGAACGCGGATACCGCGACTGCGCCCTCCCCTGCGGCGCCGCCCACGTCAGCTGCCTCGACGACGTCGACGGCGGCACCGGCCCCCGACTTGACCCGCAGCGAGGCCACCCGTCTGATCGGCGTGAATTTCGGGGAACAATTGCGCAGGCTGGGCATCACCGATCCGGACGCGCTCGACTCATTGTCGCGCGGCATGCAGGAAGGTCTAAAAGGGCGGACGAACACCGCCGATGAGCAGCAGCGTCTGGCGCATTTCTTTTACGCATCGACCCAGGCGGCTGTTGCAAGCAACTTGAGCAATGCGCGCTCGTTCTTGCTGCGCAATGCCGGGCAGAAAGACGTCCACACCACGGCGAGCGGTTTGCAGTACACGATCATTGCCCCCGGCGATCCGAAGTTGGAGTCGCCCACGCTGGCCGATCAGGTGAAAGTGCGCTACCGCGGCACTCTGCTCGACGGCACGGAATTCGACAGTAGCGATGCGCCCGGCGCCCCCGCCAGTTTCCTGGTCGGCGGCGTCATCAAGGGCTGGCAGGAAGCGCTCGTCATGATGAAGCCGGGCGCGAAGTGGCGGCTGTTCGTTCCGCCGGAACTGGCCTACGGCAAAAAGGCGCGGCGAAACATTCCCGGCGGATCGTTGCTGATCTTCGATGTCGAATTGATCGGCGTGGCGCCGGCGGGTGTGCCCGGCTCGCCGAGCGCAGCTCCGGCGGCGACGAACCCTTGAAAAACCTGAGCCGCTACCACGAGGCTTTGCGCCGAATCAGCGCTCCAGGGTGCTGGTCAAAACTGCTGGTTCAGCTCGGCAAAGAGCCCGCGCCGCGGGCCGCATTGAGGTGCGAATTCACCGATGCCGGTGGCCGCTCGTAGCACGTAGCTGCGCTCGAAGAGATTAATCGCGCTCAGGCGCAGCGTGCGCCCGCAGCAACCACTCTGCCCTTCGCTGGAGCAGGACGCGACCGCGAACAGAACGCAGCATCAATACAAACCCGGAATCACCCGCTTCGTGCGCGCGATGTAGTCGACGTAGTCCCCGCCCAGCGCCTCGCACAGCGCCCGCTCCTCGATGGTCATTCTCCGGTTGAAGACCAGCCACGTCGGCAGCAACAGCACCACCAGCGAGAGCCAGTTGCCGAAAATAATTCCCAACCCGAAGAACTCGAGCAACGCCCCTGTGTAGGACGGGTGGCGTAGATAACGGTAGGGTCCGCTGTCGACCAGCCGCTGATCGGCGACGACGGCGACGTTGACGGTGAAGAACCGTCCCAGACACAGGATGGCATAGCCGCGGAACAGCATGCCGGCGCCAAACAGAACCGCGCCGGGAAGCCGCAGCCGTAACAGCAGTGCAGAACCGGCCTGCGGAACGAAGATGCTGACGATAACCGCGGCGCACAGGCAGAGCAGAATGACGCTCCAAAGTTGCCTCAATGACCCGTTGTCGGCCACCCGCGCACCGCTGCCGGCGTGACGGGTCAGCAGCAGCGCGATCTCCGAAACGCCGAACAACGGGCCGATGACGGCGGGACTGATCAACTGCATGGAAAACTCCTGGAGCCATGGCCGCCTTTGCGCCGGCGCGAGACCATCGGCCAATGCACGGACCTGCGCGAAGACTTTGGCAACTCCTCGCTCGCTACGTGGGCGGCGGCGCATCTCATTCACTGATGACCCGTTGTATCACGGCCGGACGCCACTTAATCACGAGCCAGTCCAAATATCACCTAGACGAGCGCGCACGGCGTGCGGACTGTTGCTGTGGTTTGCCACCATCTTGCAGACCCGCTTGATGGCTATGGTTGGACCTCGGCGGGCTATGTCGGCGGCGCGCTGGCCCTAGGGGGACTTGTAATTGCGCTGGTCTCGAGCGCCATGGACGCGGCACCGACCAAACCCGCGGAGTCGCCCAGCGCGGCGGGAACCAACTGAGCCAGGCGGAAGCCGCAGAGTAGCCGCTCTCGCATCACGTTCTCGATACGCGCCTGCATCAAAGGTAGCAAGGCCGCCACGCCGCCGCCCATTACGATCCGCTCGGGGGAGTAGACATGCTGCAAATTCGTGAACCCGATGCCAAGCAGCGTTGCCTCCTCGTCAAGGATATTTTGCGCAGCGATATCGCCCGCGCAAGCCGCTTCGCCCAGTTGTTCCGCGCTCTGCAGACGGGGGAGGCGCTCCCGGACCTTGCGGTTGAGGGCGGTGCCCGAGGCGACGGCTTCGAAACAGCCAATCTGACCGCAAGAACATGGGCTCGACCGATCGGTCACGTGCGTGTGCCCGATCTCGCCCGCCAGACCGCCGACCCCACGCAGCAGACGGCCATCGCTGATGATGCCCGCACCGATACCTGTGCTGATCGTGATGTAGGCGATGTCATCGCTGCCGACGCCCGCACCGAACCGCCACTCGCCGAGCGCCCCGGCATTTGCGTCGTTCTCGAGGTACACCGGCAGTCCGGTCCCGGCTCCTAGCAGTGCACCTAAAGGTATGGCAGCCCATCCCCTAAATGCCGGCATAGCCACCACCACACCGTGATGCCGGTCGATGGATCCCGGTATGCCGACCCCGATGGCGTGGACGAAGGGATCGCGGACTCGGTCCACCAGCATCTGCATCGCTTGGATCATGGCCTCGGGGCCGTCGAGTTCGGCGCTGCGAATTTTCTCGAGTCGCAAAACTCGGCCGTCGCCGTCGATGCAGGCGGCGCGCAGCTGGGTACCGCCGAGATCAATGCCTACCGCATGCCGTTCGTGATCGTTCACACCGTCACCTTACTCGTGCGCAGCGGCGTGCCGACACCTTGTGGAATACGCTGCAGGGCGACCCCCACATTGACCTCCTGCAGAAACAACAAGGACTGCAAGGCGGCGGCAAGCCCCGTCGCGGGCGGTAACTGCTGGGTTCGTCCTGCTGGGACAGGCGCGAGGCCGCTCGAGTCGAGAATCACCGTCACGCAGCCGGAATCGCTCGCCACCTGGGCCAACTCCTCGATCCCGTGGGCATCGGGACCCGCGCTTCGCAGCAGCACCACACCGAGTCCGCGCCGCAGCGCTTCGAACGGCCCATGGCGGAACTGTCCGCCCTCGAACCCCAACGTGGTCACCCGGGCCAGCTCCATCATGGAGAGCGACTCGCTTTCCGCCACCCCGCGCATCACATGCCGTCCCGCGAAAACCATCGCATCGCAATCGTGCAATGCAGCGACGATCCATGCGCACTCGGCCGCAGCCGGGGGCGCCGCTCGCAGTACATCACGCGCAGCGCCTTGTGATTGTCCCAAGGCCTCAAGAATGGCGCCGTGCATGGCCAGCGACAGAATGATGCTGCGACTCGCGGCAAACGCCAACTCCGACCCGCCGACCGCCACCAGGCTCGCTTGGGTACGCCGCGCGAGCGGCCCATCGGACTCGAGGGTGATGCCGAAGCGTTCCTCCAACCCGGCCGTACGCTCGAGCAATGCGACAATTTCACCCGACCTACCCGATTGCGAGGTGATCAGCGCCACGCGCGCAGCCTTCGGGTCAGGCGTCGGCGCCAAGAGCGCATCCGAGGCAACGATCGCCCGCGTGTCGATCCCTGCATCGAGATAAAGCGGTTCTAGGATTCGATTGACGTGATGCGATCCGCCGATCCCATAGAGAAACAGTGTACCGGTGCTCCGGATACGGTCCGCAATGATCCGTGCGGTCGCCGCGACGGCGTCGAAGGTATCCAGGGCATCTGCCCTCTGACGCGCCATCTCGGCGCGCATGGGCACAAGACTCTCCTCGTTACTCGCCATACAGGTTACTCGCCATACATTGAAGCTCCTCGCGAGAGCGCTGCAGAGTCGCGCGACTCGAGCCATCGCATATATCCAAAACCCAAACCCAGCGACACGACGAAAACGTAGGGCGCAATATTGGCGGGCCAATCCGGGACGGGGTAGAGCGTGATGCACAGCACCGGCAACAGAATCAACGTACCGATCCACGGCACGATCCAGTGCCGCCAGCGACTGAAGCGTGCCGGGTGTTCGCGGCGCATATAGGAGGTCAGAGCAAGATTGGCCATCGCGTACAACACGATGACCGCCAACGCCGAGATCGTACCCAGGAAACCAAACACATCCTCCGGCCGCAGCAGTACGCCGACCAGGAGCACGGCCGCGAAGCCGGCGATTTGCGCAAATCCGATGGCGAACGTCGGAGTACGGTGTACCGGATGGACGTCCGCGAAGCGCGGGTGCAAAGTGCCGGCGAGTCCCATCGTGTACATGACGCGTGACGCGGCGTTGGTGCAGGCCAGTCCGCCGGCAATCGTACTATTGACCAGCGCAAAGGCGATCAACCACCAACCCTGGCCCCACAATGCACGCGCCAGAACGTAAAATGGATTGGGATTTGCGGCAAACGCTGCCATGTCGCCAGTGCCCCAGCCGATCGCACTGGCGTAGGAGGCAAAAAAATAAAAGGCACCGATGGCGAGCAACGACAGGATGATCGCCACACTGACAGTGGCGTGCGAGCGGCGCGACTCCTGCGCAAGGGGGGCCGGCGCCTCGAAGCCGCTGAGTGCAAGGATCGAAAACACCATGCCGGCGAGAATGCCCTGGAAATGATGGGGCCCCGGACCCATGTCGAGGGGTGCGAGGTAATGGGAGCCACGGCCGGGGTGCAACATGAAGGTGGTTGCGAGGGCGAGCATGATCAGCAGTTCGACGCCGCCCAGCACCGCGGTGATCCGCATCGAGAGCTTGATACCGTGACGGGTTAGAATCCCGACGATAAGGAAAATCGACACGACGAACAACCACCACGGAACGAGTATCCCGAATTCCGTGTGCAGCATGTCGGACATCAAATACCCTAAGAATCCGCTGGCGCCTGCGGGGCCCAGGATGTCGTACAGCAGATAACTCCAGGTCGCCATGAAGCCGGTGCGGCTTCCGAGACCGCGGGTGGCGAATACGTAATAACCGCCGCTCGACGGGATATAACGCGAAAATTGCGCCACCGTGTTGCCGATGAACAGACACACCACAGTGGCGAGCAGGAGCGACAACGGCATCGCCGCGCCCGCATGCAGGGCGATCAACGGAAAGGCGAACACCATGTTGACCGCCGGCGCGATATGCGTGATGCCTTGGAACACGAGCTCGGGCAGCCCGAGGGCATTCGGTCGCAGCTGCGGCTTCACGATTGTCGTTCGTTGCTGAGCGCGACGGGTCTACCGCTGCGGGACGACTCCATGACGGCGGCATCGAGCCGCATGGCGGCGAGTCCCTCCTCACCGGCGACCGGAGGTGCCCTTCCCGCGATCAGCGAGTCGACAAACCCCACCAGCGATCGATCGAACGACTCAGGATAGGAAAAGGCGGGCAGCGCAGCCAACCGATCGGCAAGCTTCCCGAGACTCGGCACGCCGCCTAGACTCTCCCGCTTAGCTCCGGTCACGGTCAGCGCGTCCTCGGAGCCGAACAGGGCAAACGACCAGTAATACTGCGAATGGGGCGCGCTCGCCGACCCGCATAGCGTCGCCACGAAATCAGGGTCGCAAAATCGAAACGAAGCGGACGCCGCGATTGAGGGGTGGTAGAGCATCGCATCCGCGTGCATCCACGGAATTCCGGAATTGCGGGTGGCCGGAGGGCGCCGTGCTTGGTCGTCGACGACCAGAGCGCTGACTTCGACCGGATCGCCGAAGAAATATCTCATGAGGTCCAGCATGTGCGCCCACAGGTAGGAATGCATGTTCGCGGTGAACAGCGCAGGCTGACCGAAGCTGCCATCCACCAGAGCCTGCTTGATGAGATCGTGAGAAGGCACTGTACGGTAGTTGTAGTTGACGCCGAGCGAACGATTTGCGCGCCGCGCAGCCGCCACCATGGCCTCGCCGATCGCGAGCGAGTGCGCCATCACCTTTTCGCACAAGACGTGACATCCGGCCTCGAGCGAAGCCAGGACGGGACGCTCATGGTTCCACTCGAGCGTGGTCACGGAGACGAGATCGGGACGTTCCTTGACCAGCATGTCGTCCAAGGACAGGTAGGAGCGCACACCGAATTCGCGCTCGAACGCCAGCGCCCGGACTGCATCGGTGCCGCACACGGCCGTCACCGTGGTATGTGGACATTTCTGGTAGGCCTGCAGATGAAGACGGGCCGCGGAACCCGCACCGACGATGGCAACCTTGAGATCAGTCATCGCGGTTCACGCCACGGCGAACAGGCTGTTGGGCCGCAGAAAGAACGGGGCAACGATTGCCGGGGTATTGCTGAGCGGCAACACATCGTCGGACAGCTCGATACCAAGGATGTCACTCATGAATTCACGCCTTTTGAGACAACGAGCCAGGCATTCAGGGAAACGGCTGCCAAGCTCTGATTGTAGCCGTGCGTCGGCGAGGACGAGACCGTCCTCCATGCGGGTCGAGAAATAGACCGACGAGGAGGGAATCACGTCGACTTGCAGTGCCATACCGGAACGCAGCGGTAGTTCAGATCCTTTGAATATCGGCGAACTCAACCACTCTTCGAGATGGATCAAATGACCGGGATTGAGAAAAATCCCAAAGCGATCGAACGGCAGCTTCTCGGCGATCAGCGCCGCCAGACGACCGCCGGGCATGCCAATCTTGAGAAGGCCGAACCATTCGGCCATGACCTCGAAGTAAGGTCCGGCGAACGCCTCGACATAGTCGCGCGCGGGCGGCGGGAGGTCGTCGGACGAATGAGCAACCCATCCGGCACGACAATTGTTACTGCCCCAATAGGCAATGTTGGTCGCCAGCGGAGATCCCAGGGGGATCTTTGCACCCACGGGTCCGGACAGACCCAGATTCCGGTTCGCGGCGGTCACCAGTGTCATGTGGCACGACAGCGGCTCGCCGTTGAAACCGCTGAGCATGGCGAATTCGTGGTCCGTCATGTCGGGACGCAGTCCGAACAACATCCGCCGCATGCCTTCGGAGGCGAGCACGTTGGTGTATTCGAAGTAAGCGATCTCGCTCGCGGAGCATGAGGCGCGTAATCCCTCGGCGGGGCTCATCATGCAGGCGGTGGCGTTGACGACACCGTCATAGCCACACAGCTGTCGAAGCGTGTCGACGAGATAGGCCGGCAAGTCGATGGCATGAATGCCGCCCGGGTGCTCCGACGCCTCGAAGTACTTCCATCCGACGCAGCCCACCCTCGCGGCCGAACCGATGCCTTCGCCAGCGAATATTGCCTTAAGGTCACGGCTCGAATCGCGCGGCTGATTCAACAGCGAAAATGACTGCCACCGTTCCGACCGAAGCTTGCCGGCGGCGTACAGCGGGCTGACGCCCAGGTAACCCTCACATTCATTACCGACGACGATCAGTGGCGCACCCACCCGCCCGAGGATCAGAACGGCCTCTTCGAAGCGCGGATCGAAGTGGGTGAGATAGGCGAGATTTGCGAAATGCTCGCGGTCGCCGTACACAACCGTATGGGACAGGCCGCAACGCTCCATCGCGGTCCGCAGGGCATCGATTCGCCCCTCGAGTTCGGCGACCTCGACCACCGGAGGTCGCTCCGGTCGGCCGAAATCGGGCCACTCGACCTCGATGAGCCGATGGGCCCCCATCGTTAGAACGAAAAGTTGGCGGTCAAGCCAATAGTCCGCGGGCGGAACGTGGTGTAGCTGATCAAACTCGAACTGCCCACCGCCTGGTACTTGCTGAGGGCCGGCGTGGTGTTGAAGATATTGTTGACGAAGAACGTCAGATCGAGCTTGTTGACCGTGTAACCGATGCGCCCATTGAACAGGTGCGTTGCCGGGTCGGCCACCGCCAGCGGATAGCCGTTGACTTCAGTGTTCTGGGTGATGAAGGGTCCCGGATTGCGGCTCGTGTAGAAACCAGTGATCTGGGCGTGGAATTTGTCATTCTGATTGACCTGCGTTTCATAATTCAGCGAACTATTGATGTTCCAAGGCGCGTTGACCTGGGGAAGAATGCCAACCTTGTCGCCCTTGGCGACCAGAATCGTCGCCTGCGACTCGGGCAGCCCTGGAATGTAGCCGCTCTGGCTGTAGTACGCATTGACGTAGCCCGCATTGAAATCGAAGCGCAATTCGCTGGTCAGAAGAGCTCGTAACGACAAATCGAAGCCGTCGCTGACCGCGCTGCCGGCATTGGTGCCGTAGGCGTACGGTCCGCAGGCTTCACTGACGTATTGCTGGATGTCCTTCCATTGATTGTAGAAGGCGCTCGAGTTTATCTGCAGACGGCCATCCATGAACGTGTCCTTACTGCCGACCTCGAACGCGTGCACGGTATCTGGGGAGTAGGTGCCGGGTACCTGGGCGACGCCATCGCAGGGACCGGAGGTGTTCGGAATACTGGCGTTGCCGCCGCCGGGACGATATCCCTCGCTGAACGACGCGTACAGCAGGTTGTCGTGATCCAATGCGTAGGACAATTCCAAACGCGGCGTCGTTGGGTTATTGGACGCTTTGAAGGGCGCGAAAGCCGGAGCGCCCGTCAGCGCGGAAATGCTGGTCGTGTCCGCACCGTTGACGGTGACGTGCGCCGCACGTTCGCCGATGGTCGCGGTCAGCTGGTCCGTGATCTTGATATCGGCCTGCACGAACACGGCCGTTTGCACATCGACGAACAACTCGTGTTGGTCTTGGATGATGGCACTGAAGAGATTGCTGCTCGGCGGAGGCGCGCCGAAGTATTGCGGATAGGCCGCTTGATCGTAGTCGGTCTGGAAGTCGCGCTGAGTCCGGTGTTCGAAATAAACCCCCGCGACCCAGCTGAACCTCGAGTCCGACGCACTCGACGCCAGGCGGGCCTCGGCCGTGTAAGCACGCACCGCCATGTCGGTGGGCGTGTAGGCAATTTGCGAGGTGGACGCGGGATACCCTGTTCCGAGCGGGTTACCGCAGCCCGCGATCCCAGAACCCGGCGGGGTTTGCAGTCCCGGGCAGACGAAGGCGCTCTCGTCCAGCACCTCAGTGGCGTTACGATCGAAGTAAGAGGCATCCACGGTCAATTGCGCGAACGGCAGCGGCGTTTCGGACTTGATCGAGGACATCGTCCACTGATCGGTCCACACCTCTGGCAACAAGACGCCATTATCGAAGATTCCCTGAGAAACGTCCGAGAACGCCGCGTAGAAACGACTGGCATCATCCTGATGCGAGCGCTGGTAATAGAACGCCGGCGTGATCAGCGTATCGCCAGCCTTGAAGGCCAGCGCGCCCTTGAGCACGTCTTTTTTATTGGCATTGGCGTCGGGTGCCACGACGGTACCGAAACCTGGGCCCGGGATAGGGTCGATTCGATTGACCCATCCACCGTCCGTGCGCGTCCACGCGCTGACTCGGAATCCGAGCTCACCTTCGATGATGGGTCCACCCACCGCAAGTCCGGCCTCAGTACTGAGGCGCCCGCCCTCGGTGGAGCCGATTTCAGCACGTGTAAGGCCGCTGAATTCGGTCAGGCTGGGTTGATTGCTGATGAAGCGCACGGTGCCCGCCTCGGCGCCGGCACCGAATAAAGTGCCCTGAGGGCCGCGGGCAACCTCGACGCGATTCAAGTCGAATACGTACGGGTAGACGTTCCCCTGGTTCGCGGTTCCTGAGAGGCGGCTCGAAATGACCGTGTCATCCAGATACAAACCGACGGTCGGCGGCCCGGTATTGGTATTGAGGCCGCGGATGGAAATCGTCGTGAACGCAGAGCTGAAACCGTTGGGGACAGCGAACTGCAGGCCCGGGGTGAGCGCAGAAATATCGTTGATGGACTTGATGTCACCCTGCGCCAACTGATCGGCACCGAAGGCATCGATGCTGATCGGCACGTTCTGTACGGACTGTTCGCGCCGTGTCGCGGTGACGATGACGCTTTCGATCTGGTTCGAACTATCGTCGGCCGGTTCCGCCACGACTGCCGCGGAGCCGATGAGACCAGTCATCAATAGTAACAGGCCACCCAAGATCGAGCGCACCTCATCCCTCTTTCCCTTGTTCATTGAATCCCTCGAGTCTTTTTAGTCCGAACATCGGCGCCGTGATGTTTGCAAGCGCTTGCAATCGAATGTCGCCGAATGCATAAGGTTAGTCAAGAAAATTATTGACCGCGGCTGAGCGCGACTGATGAGCGGCGTTTTTCCTAAAAAAACTCCGCCGATAACGCCTATCGACATCCCTATTTCGCAAGCGCTTGCAAATCTCGGTGATTTTGGATCAGTTACACTACGCGGTATGTCAGGCTCTCGAGTCAAACCATCGGTAAGACCCAGGCGTCGATCGGCCGGGGGCAATTCTCGCGTCACCGCCAAGGAAGTTGCCGAGCTTGCGGGCGTGTCGATCTCAGCGGTATCACGCACGCTGACGGCCGGAGCCTGCGTGTCCGCGGAAATGCGCGAAAAGGTACTTGCCGCCGCTCGAGTGCTTGGTTACCAACCGAATGCACTCGCCCGCAGCCTGATGACCAAGCGGACCGAACTGATCGCCTTGATCTCCAATCATTTCGACAATCCGCTGTTCATGGAAGTCTTCGATCTGTTTACCCGACGCCTGCAGTTGCGCGGCCGGCGGCCGCTGCTCGCGAATCTGTCGGGTGGGGCGCGTAAGGAAGGCGCGTTGCAAATGCTGCTCGAATATAGCGTCGATGGCGCAATCGTGGCCTCCTCGACATTACCCGCAGGCTTCACCGAGGCTTGCGCCGAATCGGGCATGCCCGTGGTGCAGGCGTTTGGGCGACCCAGCGCTGCGAATACGGGCAACGTAGTCGGCGCCGACAATTTCCAGGGCGGGCGCCTGGCGGGCGACATGCTGCGCGAGCGGGATTACAAGAATATCGCCTTCCTGGGCGGACCGCAGACTTCGACGTCGACCGAAGATCGACTTCAAGGATTCAAGGATAGCCTGAGTCTTGCCCAAATCACGCCCTGCGCGGTCGTGTATGGCCATTCGTACTGCCATGAAGCGGGTTTTACGCTGATGAAGCAGTTATTGCGAAACGGTGGTATCGATGCTGTCTTCTGCGCCGACGACGTGCTCGCCATGGGCGCGATGGATGCCTGCCGCGAGGCCGACATTCACGTCCCGACCGATATCGGCGTCATCGGTTTCGACAACATGGCGATGGCCGCCTGGCCCGCCTACAACCTCACGACCATTCAACAACCCGCAGCACAAATTATCGTGACCGCCGTCGAGTTGCTGCTCAGCATCGTCGATAAGTCGGACGTCGGCGCCCACACCCGGTTGTTCAACTGCAAGCCCGTCGAGCGAGGGACGCTGCGGCCGTTGTCATGACCCGCATGGGTTGGTGGGCCCGCTCGGGTCGCGCCAGTGCACGACTGAGGCCAGCCTTGCCGATTAGGTGGCGCGAGATGCCGCGCCGGCCAATCCGACCTGCAAAAATGCAGTGAGCGCCGCCAGCTCGATGCGTCGCATGTTCGCAACTATCGAATTTCCGAGGGGCGTGCGATGCAGAAGGCTGCGGGATTACGTCCATCGACTTCAAGACGTGCATCGCGCGTATTGGAACTCCACCGGCACGAGTAGCCGCCTTGCAGACCGTGTTTCCCGCCGTGCCGCGGGAGGCAGTCGACTATTTCAAGGTGACGGAAGGATTCTCTTTCCAGTTCGATGCCGCCTGGATTGAAGCGAGAAAAGTGGGCTGAGGTTCTCGCCCAATAGGAGGTATCTGCGCCGTCGAGGTGCCGAGGACGGCCTCGGCACCTTCTTCCGCACCTTCAAGGTGGTGCATCAGCGAGCGGCGAGCTGGATGGCCGGCGTCATGCCGGTCTTCTGCTCGTACACCCGCGAGACGGCCGGATTGTCGAGTGCCTCGACGGCTTCGGCGATCACTCGTGCCGTGCACGCTTTGGTCTGACTTACGTGGCCTAAATCGCGCTCGAGCGGCAATGCGCACACGTTGCTGGCCGCTTTCCGAATCCGTTGATACAGAGCGTTGGCACCCGCAGCGGTGTTCAGGTTCAAGTCCGCGTAGCTAACATGCACCTGCGGCGCTTCCTCGGCTCGGGCGCCTGCTGCAAGGGCCGCGCAAAGCGCTGTAGCGGTCAGGATGGTTCGGATGACATTGTTGTTGATGGTATTCATGGCTTGATCCTCGAGTGTTGGTGGTTGGTCTTCGAGGGTGATAGTGCGCTTGCCGCGGCAAGCGTTCTGTCAACGCCCGGACACAAGGCGCTTGGCTTGCCTCGATCTCGCTCAATGAGCGAAACTGCCAAAATGGCCAAGCGACATGTCCTACCGCTGTACGGGTGCTTGTGTCTCCTTGGTCTTGGTCTTGGTTTTGGACAATCTGCGGATGCGAAGCAGAAGTCGCTGGCGACCCTTCTACAAGAGAATCACTATCCACTCACTGTCCAGAATGGAACGCTGGCCGGACCTGGCGCCGCGTTCCTCAGGAAAGAAATCGCGCTAGCGCAGTTCGTCGCCATTGGTGAGGAGCATGGGACGCGCGAGGTACCCGAATTCGTCTGGGCACTCTGTCGCGCGATGGCACAAGATGGTGGCCTCGATGCGATGGCCATCGAGGCCGGTCCGCTGGTCGCTGCTCGGTTGCAGCTGTGGACGGCGGAGAGCGATGGCGATACCCATCTGTCGGCGTTCGAAAAGCAGTATCCGGACTCGATCGCTTTCTTCAACTGGCGACAGGAGTTTGATCTGCTGTCGCACTGCCAGCAAGGAACCGTTCCTCATACCCTCCGACTATGGGGTCTGGATCAAGAGTTCCTGGGTGCGCCGCAGTTCATCTTGCAGCAGATTATGCAGACGCTGACTCAAGGACCAGCCGAGTCAATCGCGCAGAAACTTGCAGACCAGTGCGCTCTCGACACACAGAAAGCCATCGCCAGCGGAAGCTGGAAGGACGGCTGCATGTTGCGGATGTCGCCGACGGATCTCGCCGACCTGCAATCGGCTTTGCAACTTGCGGAAAACCCTGGCGCGTTGGCATTGACGGCGGCTCTCATCAAGACTCAACATATCTATAGCGCTCATG
>Ga0116228_10001551_pt1 | contig 19205 bp, 9 predicted proteins | sample S1TSphfallax_2_FD_89694 | JGI IMG/M metagenome (GOLD analysis project Ga0116228, IMG submission 89694) | Host-associated microbial communities from peat moss isolated from Minnesota, USA - S1T2_Fc - Sphagnum fallax MG | ecosystem: Host-associated > Plants > Peat moss > Unclassified | place: USA... | reverse complement strand
TCATTTCTTCATGAGCCTCATTAATTATAACTTTTCGTGACTTAACAATAACCATTACTACTTCTTATGATATGTCAAGAATAAAAGACTATGTGGTGATGGTGTAATACCAAACCATTATTGAAAAAAAATTATTAAATAAAATCTAGTATTTGAATTGTTTATAATTCTAAAAATTAAGAAAGTAAGGCATGAAGAAAGTTTTGAAATTACAACTTAGTTTGTGAAGAAGTTGCAACGTCAAAACTTATCCCATATTGTTTGTTTTTCATTCCCAATTTGAACATTATATAAATAAAAAGGTGTGGTCATCCAATTCCACATTAAAAAATTTGTGCACATGGGATGAGCCAATAAATTTTTTTGACCCAAAATAAAAAAACAAATTATGCACATTTAAAAAGTACTTACCTTCCCAACCGATTTATCTACCTAGCTAGGTAGGTACTTAGTTTGACCTACCCACTTAGGTTGACTTATGTACCTACCTACCTAAATACCTACCTATATGAATAAGTATTTAACTTAGGAAAGTAGAACCTACCTACCTATTTTTTTACCTAAGGTATAGGTTGGTATGTAACCTAGGTTTGTAGGCACCTATTTATGTACCTACCTACGTACCTACCAATTTAATAGTTTTATTTTTATTAATTTTTTTAATGTCACGTGGCATACTCACATTGGGCCACGTGTCATAATATAATATCATTAAAGTATTTGAATTGAACGTCCTAAATTATTTCAGAATATTAATAGTAATAATAATAATAAAAAAATAATATTAAGACACGTGACAACACATCATTTGCCCTCAATTGTGACCAAAATAGTTGCATCTTAGTCGCATGTGACAATACGTATACAATGAAGCCAAAGGATGAAATGTATTTGTTGACTTTTTTTTCATACAATACCCTTTGTCATTTGCGACTAATTTATCACATGTGACTTGTCTTAGGCGACTAAAGGGATTTTAGTTGCAAAATGTCTCTTGTGACTAAAATTTAGTCGCAAAGACTAGTTGAAAATACATGTTTTTCTTCTAGTGAATGTATAACACCAATACACAAGCTTGTAAAATGTAATTAAAAAAAGAATTGCGTAACTTGCAGAAAAACAAGTTGAACATCAATGGTTATTCTATGAAGGTGAACAACCTTGTAGATGCTTTTTCATATATTGAAATACTTACATAAGATGATGCCGATTTAATGGTTGTGACTTTGAATGGTCTTGGAAAAAATTATAACCAATTTTTAACAACAATTGTAGTTTGAAAAACATTTTTCAACTTTCAAAATTTGATAACCCTTTTCATAAGTGAGGAGATGACAATTGTTGGTAATTCATCTAGTGAAGCTTCCATCATGTTCAGGCACAACCCTTTGAATAGTTCTACGTTAATTCCCCTTTGATGTTTCAATCAACTTTCATCAAATGGAAATAATTTTCTATTTTTGAAAGCCATGACTATCATCTTGCAATCACAAGAGGAAATAAATCTCATCTTCAACAAAAATGCTAATTGTTTCATGGTGAAAGTATTTGTATAAAGGGTTTTTTTGCAATATTCACACATTTATGTCATTGAAATGCTTATCCTTGGTATTTCTAATAGTTGTAGGATTATTTAAAACAATTTCAAAATAAGTCCCATGGTCCTCATTGGACCATTTAGGGCATTTGAGTATGTTCAATTAAAGTTTTACTATGTTCCCAAATTTTCCACATGTTATCTTTGATCACATCATTGAAACATAAATCATTTTAGATCAAAGATCCCCTTTTAAGACCTAATCCCAAGGGATGTAAACACAAAATGATATTATTGATAATTCCAAAAATATTACACATCATAAACTTCACATGCCTAAGGTGCTTCTAGAGCTCTTCATGATTGAGTCCAAGTAATGGAAGCTTTGAAATACATCAAGTAACATGTCATTGTGGAAAATATTTGTTCACATTTTTATGCTATAAGTGCAATGAACATGGAATATAATATTTGCAAGTTTGCCATGGTGGAGTTTTGTGACCTTTCAATAAACCCCAAGACAAAAAATATTAATTATTGGTGAGGTGAACAATATTCAAGATATTTATCCATAGGAAATTATATTTTATTACCTAAAATTCTCTAGCTTGTTGGATCGATATTGCCAAATGCTATTATAATGCATTGGAATATTGTTTATACACATTCTCATAATCTATAATATTGACAGTTTTAGCACAAATGAAGTTATGTCCAACTCTAAACATGAAAAAATTCCTTAGGCACTTGGAACATCCTTTGTAGGCACTTTTAATATGTACACAAGTCAGTGCAGTCTCAATGACTTTCTATGGTTGATTTTGCACATTTGAAGTAAGAAAGGAACTCAACAATGGTAAGTTAAATTGTGTAAGATATCGCTCAAATTGCAATTTGATGTGTTCAGTTATGAACAAAGCATCAATGCTGAAGGGGCAACGCAAAGATTAGGAATGTGAGGGGAACAATGACAATGATGGACGCAAACCTTATTACATCTGCAAGATGAGTCATGACCATGCATAGTTAGAGCATGGTTATTGTGAGCAGTTAGCATGGAGCTGATGTGAAAACAGGGCAATGACAATGAAGCTTGGAGCCTATAGGCGACCTAAACCATCTTGTCTCAGCATGTCAAAGTGAATTGTACATTGATATTGTGGCTTGGCAACATATCATAATGACACGTGTCACAAGTTAGCCGCTGAGAGTGATGCACAAAAGACATGTTATTTACCAATTGAACTCATCTATAACATAAAAATCTCAGCTGGCATGGTTTTGCTACCTTTGACCTATGACTTCTGCTTCACAAATATCTATTTGTCGAGATCAAATCTGGAATCTCAACCCGATTTCTGCAGAAACGGACACAAGGATTGGGAATCTTGAAGAACAATCCTAGATTGTGCAAAGAATAACATGACATAGGTGAGGAACTCAGATGTAATAACTATCCATATGGAGTTGGGTACCACCTTGAGGCTTCGGACTCCAGAGACAGTTATCTATAGGTTTTGTTAATGATGCGTTAAGAAATATGACTTGTGAAAGAGTTCTCCATCCTGAGTGGCTAAATTTTGTGGCATAAGTTGTACTAAGTGCAACTACACCGGTGCACTGTAAGCAAAATTTTTGATAAAGAAAAGTCAAAACATGGGGGAAACGCTCAGCAAAATGGTTTTGGCCCAGCATTTTTTGTATATGATGCGGAGGCTGGCATAAGGCACACTAAATCCTAACACCTGTTGTTGATTGAGTAGATGGGTTGATTGGTCCAGGTGAGTTGCAATTTGTAGTCTCCCCACCCTTTGCAGTTTCAGTTTTATGGGTGAGGTTGAAAATAAATAAATAACTAATCATCCATGTGAGAAATACTGTGCAAGGCCACATGGCGAGCATGCTTGGAGCTGCTTTAAAATATAGCTAAACATGTAGCTGAGAGACTGATGGGATTCCTGTGTTTCACCTGCCTGGGGTGAACCAGCATCCACACTGGTGCCATAATGAAAAAACTAAATTTTTTTGCATTTCTTCTTAACATTCTAAAATCCTTTGCTAAGATGAAATCATGGTTTCCAAGTCCAAATTCAACATTTCCTGGGTTAAATATAGCTACTAGAGATCAGAAGGTGAAGGCACCAGTGTAGGTGCTGGTTCACCTTAAGATGAAGGCAGAAGAGAAAGATCAGTAACACAAATGGAAAGAATTAGGCCTGCAAGCTCATCAAATTGCCTTTGTTATTATTGTAGGTCTTGAATGGATTTGGCACCTCAACATCAAACAATTAATTAATTTTGAAAAATGCACTCTGAAAAATTAAATACTGGTTTTCAATGTTTCAGCCCACATTATAAAATTATATATAATTTTGACACAAATGAATAAAAGAATCACTTTTCATCCATTTTGATGCACACCATTCATTTGTTACATTTCTTGGTTCTTTTTGCATGTGTCTTTATATGAATTCTTGTTTGGCAATAAGGTCCAACATGACATTGAGAGGAAATTGCTCTCATGACATTATGAAATGATAACAAATTTGCCACAAGTCTGCCAGCCATCTCCACCTCGTGAACAATGTAATTTCTTTTTCATAATTTGCTTATCCTTTTTGCAACCAAAAAACAACGCTGAAGGTTACCCTTGAACTACTTACTGCAAATTTCATCAAAAGTCTCAAACCAATGATTAAATGGGAATAATAAAGACAATGATCAACCTTCCTGTAGACAAATTAGGAAACAATGATTCTCAGATCAAAATATCTCGTGCCAAATAGATAATATTTCATTTTCTTTAATTTGCATTGTATCACATGCCTAATTTGAAGGCGAATGAGATTTGGACCGAACTGCCATTACTAAATTCTGAACTTTTAAACATTTTGTGCACTAATTTAAAAAAGTTGATTTAAGTAGTGCTGGATCCATTAAGGTACTATGGTATTTAGATTCCAGTTGAGCATGCTTTCTCACAATTTCAGTAGCTTGAAAGTTGACACAATATTTATTGTTAGCAGCTCTTTTCTCATCTTGTGTGCTAAGACTGAAAATAATGGCCAACTGGTAAAACATCCTCAATGAAGGGCATGTTAGCCGCCTGACCGATTCTTGCTTGTGTCATACCCACTCCTTTTCCTGAATGACTACTTAAAAAAAATTCTACCCATACTGTAAAATGGTCCCACGGACTTTTCTTCTTGGAACAAAAAACCACAACTACCTTTACCTTACAATGGTACTGCGGCCTGCCATACCATTCCTATCTACCTTTCATGCAGATTAAAAAATTATCCACTCTGTTGGCGTACTCCTGATTATGAAGCAATGAGTATCTTCCACAACAAAAAGAAAGCAGGCCTGAACGCGTCTAAGAATATCTCCTGTGTCATCTACTCTTGGGCATCAGACAAAGGACCCTTTATGCATTGGCCATTGCACAACTGATAAACTGAAGTTAAGCTTCACTTGGCGGTTTCCATTCCAAGTTGACTTTTAAGAAATTCGAATCAAGTGGTATTTGGTCATACACGTTGCGCAATCTTCACTGATATGATATGATTCTAGAGAACAAATATATATCAGAGTCGGCCAAAATGCTGAACGACAAAATTGAACAGATAAACATATGGTGACATGATGCATTTGATAGAGCCAACCATACCCCATATGATCCAAAAACTCGAATGCTCAGGGTTCAGAAAGTTCAAGAACAGCAGATCATCAGTTAATGGATGATCAGGCCATTTTAGGCATGGAGTATGTCTTCCAAAAGATTGACATAATAAGCAAACCAGTGATGGTCTGGTATTGACGTTTGACGATACCAGCTGGGGCCTGGTTGTGGGCCCGCCATAAAACTTGCATATCAGCCGGGTATTGGCAAACAGTTCTGAAGCTCATACTTGTATGTAATTGATCAATGCACTTTCTTTTTGAACAACGCATGGATTGAGTCTTTTGGTGTTAAGTAATTAGGTATTAGCCTTTAGGTATTAATTGTTAGATATCATAAAAAAATTACCTGGTTGAGACATGCACTATGGACCATAAGGCGCACATTTGGCCATACAAAACTTGGGCTCTGATCTGCTATGTACTACTACTAGCGACCATGACATGACCAAAATAACTGGAAATTGAGTTCCATTCAAATGAAAATATTGAATGACATTGCCTACAACTTGAATTGAATTGATTTCAATTTCAATTCAATTGAGTTCAAATTTCATTGGACTGAATTAAAAAATTTAAATTGAATTAAAAAAAAAGAATGGGATTCAAATCCATTGGAATTGAATTCAAATTCAATTAAAGAGAAATATGATGCAAATTGATGTAGAAAGTATTGAAAATTGACTGATCATTCACATCATTCATGATTATGGTGTTGAGAGAAAAGCAATTATGAAAAGACACAAATATGAAAAGACATCTTTCCATTCCACTTAAAGCAATTACAAATCAAAATCTATTTCAGTAGGACAAAATAATATAAGACCCTATAATTGTCTCCCCTAAACCAATTTGAATGTAACCATTGTCATTAAAAATAAAAATAAAATGATACTAGTGGCTTGCTTGTCAAAATAAAAGGGGGGAAAGATAATGGCAATTGATAGCATCTTGTCGTTGGTGTTATTTATACAACCTGTCAGAGTAATCTACAAATTTAGTAGATGTGGAGTGCAAGGTTTTCATTCATCCACCTTAATGAAAATCATTTGGCAATCCACCAAACAGGAGAATGAACAAGAAGATTGAGAGATTATTTGTATATGATTCTAAGGGTGTCTCAAATCATGGTAGGGAAGACACATACTAGTTAGGCTGGTGTTACCTCAGGTTGTATTGGGAGCAAATATGGGCATGATTTGGGAATTGCCCCAGGTCATATCCACCGGGTAGCTTTCTTTACACCAATACATGCACCCATATTATGAACCACATCATCCCTCATATACAAGACACCAATCTTTGCCATGGCCACTTCCAGAAGTCAGGAATATAGAAGACTCCCCTTTGCAGTGGCATTGCAGTTTAGAAGGAAAGGGAAAAAAAGGAGAGGAAAGGGCGGACAAAAGGGAATGGAGTAAAAATTTTAGATGGTGAGTCTGACGACCAAAGTAAGATTCTACAAATATCACAAGGAGACCACAGACTACAGACTCTAGAGTGTTATCGTTTTCAATTTACCTGGAGGCTGGGATCTTAGTCTGCCGGTCATCATTGTGAAAATAATCTCATTAGCCTGACCTTCAGCCTGGTGGAACCAGAGATGCACATGTCTAATTAGAAAAATGGTAGAGAAGAGTGAAGGATAGGAGGCTTTCGTTTGGATTTGCATGTGTGGTTGAAATGAACAGCATCCCCTATACATTCATCTTGTTTGGGCGTAGGGAACCCCCCATGAGTGGATGTGACAGCGTACGCCAAGATGGGTTCCATCCGTGGTGACCGGATGATCCGGTGGGGGGAAACTGGGAACTCCCGTACCCGACCATATTCCCTGGGCACCCTCAGGCCGCGTATCGGTTTCATTCTTCCCTTTCCGGCTACGTACCGGTTTCTGACCGGCTATAACGGTTTCCTGAATTAGAAATAGTAAGACAAATCGTGAATGCAATGTTGATTGTGTGTGGGACCTGACGGTTTATTCCTGCCGTAGTTATAGGTCATCGAATTACATTATCTTCTATTGATATTTGGTGGGTCCTGGTGAGTTCCCTATTTAGCCAGCTTCTTAAATGCTGATTTATGTGTTCACACTCCTTCAACTAGACTATATTGGCCAAACTGCGAAATCGGATCAATCGTTCACACTGCACGGAGAAATCTCTGGATGTGGCCTTCGAGGAAGCACGGGGTTTAATGATTGGCGTTAACAATAGATGCATTTACTGCGTTCACACATGAGGTGAGTTCCGACCTTGGCCTCTGCGGTGCTCTTGGATTTTCTTCTTCTATATCTTATGCGGTTTGTGACTTCATTGGCCAGGGTGAACCCGCACCCACCAGCGAACTTTGGATGGTGACTGGTCAGTAAACGATTTTCTGTTGGGTTCTGGTTCCCTAGCTAACCATGGGAACCTGTTGTAGTTGCTAATGCGGTCAGTACAAGAGCACTGCTGCAATATTTTTCCCTCAGTCTGCACTATGCCTCATTTTTTTCACCTTGGCTTTGTTTAGACATGTTTTGTGTCCATGCCATACATGTTTTGGGCATGTTCCAAAAGTTAGGGGGCATGTAACATGTTACAAGACCCTTGGCACATGCTATCTGGCATGTTATGTGCCCCTTGGTACTCATAACATGGGAGTTTATGGGTGCAAAACAGGACATGGTGAAAAAAATAGGGCAAAGGGCCAACTGAGGGGAAAAGCTTACAGCAGTATAAGAGTACTGACTGCATTAACAACAATGGGCATATGTAAAGTGAGGGAGTAAAAACCGCCATTACCTATGTATAAACCAGTGTTGGGTGGTTCTCACTGGGTGACTTGATTCTCAAACTGGTTCTCAATCCAGTTCTCAAATTGAGAATTGACTGTTCTCATTTTGGGTGAAAACTGGGCTGAAAACCAGTTTTATGGTTCTCACCCATGTGAGAATCGGCTGGGAGAACTAGAACTGGAATTTTTTTTAAAAGAAAAAAGAAAACCCAGGTCCAGTTCTCAAGGTTTGGGAGGGAAAATGGGTAGGTTTATGGTTAGAAGTTTTAGGGTTTAGGGCGGCACCTCCATCAAGGGAGACTATGAAAAGAGAGGGATATAAAACTCAAGAGGCTTTTTTGCCTTGTTAACTTGTGTTTTTTTGGTTTTGCATTGTGTTTTGTTTCTTGTTTTTTTATTTGCATTTGCTCTTCACCTTGTGTTGCTACTATTTATTGTGGTTCGTTGCCTTGCACTGCTACTACTTGCTCTGGTCCGTTGCTTTTGCTCACTATGGTTCGTTGCCTTGTCCTACTCCTATTCATTGTGGTTTGTTGCCTTGTGTTGTTATTGCTCAATGTGGTTTGTCGCCTTGCATTGCTCCTTTTCATTGTGGTCCATTGCTTTGTGTTGCTATTGCTTGTTGTAGTTCATTGCTTTGTGATCTTCTTGTTTGATGTGGTTTGTTGTGCTATGTTGTTCCTATTCTTTATGGTTCATTGTTTTACACTACTATTGTTGGGTGTGTTCCATTGCCTTGCACTATTGTTGTTGGTTGTGGTTTGTCGCCTTGCATTGCTCCTATTTGTTGTGGTCCATTGCCTTGTGTTGCTCTTGTTCATTATGGTTCATTGCCTTGCGTTATTACTATTGGTTGGGGTTTGTTGCCTTGCGTTGCTACTATTTGTTGTAGTTCATCACCTTCCATTGTGCTACTTGTTGTGTTCCATGACCTTGTGTTGTTACTTGTTATGGTTCATTTCCTTTGCCTTGTGTTGTTGTTATTTGATATGGTGTGTTGCTTTCGCCTTTTGCTATTGCTATTTGTTGTGGTTAATCATTCCTCACCTTGTGTTGTTATTTCAAGTATTCACTTCACCCTCCCTTGTGTTGTTATTGCTTGTTGTGATTTGTCACTCTTCACATTGCACTATTGTTATTTATTGAGGTGATGTATTTTTTTCCCCTTTTGCCATGTGTAGGTTCTAGAGCTTGGAGCACGATGTGCATTTTAAGAAAATAAGGTAGGTTTTTTCATTCAAAAGTTTTGTTGTTTTGTTTTGTTCTTACATTTTTGTTGTTCTTGTTTCTAGCTTTCTTTAGTGTAATTTTTTTTGTTTCAACTTTCAATTTTGTGTTTTTCATCTTTTGGTGGTAGGATTATTTTTTCCCTAAACTCAACTTTAACATTTTAACTTGCATTCTAATCTTAAATTGCATTTCATTTTTGTAAATGGACTTTGTAAATGTTTTCGTAAATTATAAGTGCCTTTATAAATTTGCTTGTTGGTAGCCTAGAGGTTTGCATATTATTGTTTGGTTTTTTTCACCATTCATTTATCATAATTTCATCTTGTAATGGATAATGGTTCAATAATCCCAAAATGAAAATATAATGAACAATAATGATGAAATATATTTAAATGATGTTGTAATGGAAGAGGAGAGAACAGAAAAAAGTCCAAAATTTGGCCAAGTGTGCAAAGAGAAAAAAATATTAATGTAAAGGAAGGGGAAGAAAGAATTAATGAAAACTTGAAAAAATTACATCTTCAAAGAAGAAAGTGGAAACATGATAGTAGAAATGCATTGTGTTGATCATTTTATTGTGTAAATGACAATACGCTAGTGGATGTTAAGTGTTCTTAATTGAGGAGTTGCATTTTTTGTCATGCCAATCCAATTTTAATATCAAATGCCAAAACACAAGCAAGGAAAGGTTTGATATTGTATAATAATGCAAATGGAATTATTGCATTAAAAAAAACATGTTTATGCAAAGCATTGTACAATTGTAGAAATATTTGAAGAAGTAAATAATTTGTTTCAACCATGCATTTTCTAAGGCCTATCAATATGCTATAGTTGATGAAAAAGTTTGTAAGGGTTTGAAATACGTATTTGTCAACATCGCCCAATCTAACCTACAAAAATGCATAACTTGGCTGAAAAAATCAAGGAAGGGCAAATAAGAATGGAATAGGGCTTATGTAGATTTGAATCTTCCTCAAAGAAAATTGAACATTTGAGTTAATACACGATTATCATCAAAACTTTAATATTTCCTTATTTATTATTTTTGTTAAGACTTGGTACTGTGTAGATGTTGATCATTGGTGTTTTCTTTTTTGCAAGTTTGTTAGCAAAATCATTCTTTTTCAAAAGGTTCTATAGTTCAAGAATGTTTTGTTACAGGAAGCAAAGTTTGATGAGGATGATGACTAGAGTTCCACCCCCTTTGACATGGCATATTTGTCGAATTGTTATTGATTGTTTCTTCTTTGTTGTAACTATTTGTATTTTAAACCAATATGAAGGACATTGGTTGTTAAGTGGTGCCTTTCATTTTGCCATTTCCATGAGTTTGAGATTGAGAAAAGAAATAAAAAATGCACCATCTTTTCAGACTTTAATGGAAAAGGATTTAGGTGCAACATTTGAATAAATTTGTTTGGCTTCCAACATTAGAAAAGAGGTTTGTGAAGTTTTAAATAATTTTCTTTCCTTCTTGAATTGATGAGAGAAAAAAAAAAATGTTAGTTTTAGTGTTGGACCTAAGATTTAAAAATCTTCACTTAATGTCTTCTTTCATTGGTAGTGATCAAGGAATATGAATTGTTGAGAAATGTGATATAATGTCATTATATCCTATGCTTATGAAATCTTATTATCACTTGCATCCATCGATAGGATCTAAAAATGGTCTTGTTGACTAGAATTTAAAGGATGATAATAGTTTGAATTTTTTCAAATGATAACAAGGAATAATGAACCAACAAAAGAGCTTGCTAAGAGAAACTTGTTGGTTTTTTGTGTTGTTAGGTAGGTGTGAAGGAGATCAAGTGTCCCCTTTGATGGTGAGAAAAACATGAAGCCATGTTTCCCATAGTTGGGTTTTTTTCTTGTTAGATTTTAGGGATTATTGATTTCCGGATAGAGACTAAAAGGATCCTTTCCTTGATAGGAATCGTCCTAATTTGAGAGGATGTCATTTACAATCAAAAAAATTAGAGAAATTAATTTTTGTGACCAAAAATTGGCCTAATGACAATAGAGTTGGTTGTAAATCCCTTTCTAATCTTTTAGAACATATTGGGATAGATGGAGATCTAGAAGAGGAGTTGAAACAATTTGAAAGAGTTTTTGAAAGAGATGAAATTGTGGATTTGAAAATTACTGATTATATATTTGAAGTCCATTATTTTGTCCAAAAAAGGTTTTAAAAAATTTCCAAAAAAAATATTGAAAATTTTGAGATCCAACTTGTGAGAACCAAATTGCTGTGAACCGCCAAGCTTGAGAATCATTTTTTTCCTTGGAAATTTTTTGATACCCGAAACAATTCTTGTAAGCCCCCTGTTTAAAAAAAAGTAAGAACCAAAATGGTTCTCACACATGCCCATAAGAACCGGGACTGATGGTTCTCTAAAATAAGTAAGAACTGCCCAACACTGGTATAAACCATCTACTATTAATCACCTATTTTCTTAATTATCTACCTATACATTGGACCCACTTCATACAGAACAGGTTACCAAGGTGAAACCAAATATTAACTCAGTTGCTGTTCATGGACAACAGAGTCATTAAGGGGCATCAGCTGTGTTTCACTATGGCCGACTCAATTTTGCCTTGCACATGAACTTACTTCATGCAGGACAATTTGGGTGTGTACAAACTCTAGTTAGTTTTTCCTGTTTTTAGTGCACTGGGTAAAGTCTGGTCCTAGAGTCGTCGCAGACTGTCCCACAGGTATGAAATTGAACTTTTGGACTTTGTTTGGACTGAAACGTCCAAGGTCTTAGACAAAAGCGCGGATGTGAAATGGTAAGTGCAGATCTGGAATAGATTTGTTATGATAAGAACAGGACAACAGCTGGCCAAAATACCACTTGCTTCCCACTGTTCTGAACATTGTAAGATCAAAGGTAACGGATTGCCAATGGTGACCAAATCATTTAGGAAATGAACACACAAGCAATGCCACATTTAAGCCTTTATCTTCAAGGCCATGATGTCACATTCCTGTATTCCTGAAAAGAGTTAAAAGAGTTTTCAGGCTTCTATTAACTTTTAGTATTTCAAAATTAATCAGTTTTTTGCCTTTTTCACCTTCTAAAATTCTCCATGAATGTGTTGAAACTCCTCTTTCCTTCCCAAACTGGAGAGGAAGTAACATCTTGGACAAGGAAACTAGAAATTGTGTCAAATCTTTGAAGGTAGCAGATATAATTCATTGGTAAATTGGAAGGGTGACCTTGAGTTGATTGAGTAGTCTTGGATTGGATGTATCGTGGATTTGAAAAGAATCAAAGGTCTATCTTCATTAGGTGCATGGAGAGAACTCCCAACTGGAATTGGGAAGCAAGGAAATGTACCAGGTAATCAAAATTCATGAAACATAATGGGGAAATAGACACCAACATGGTGCCCTTCTAAACCCCAAAGACCTTATTGTGACACCACTTGTAAACAATGCTGGTCTGACTCTAATCTAGTGTTCTTGCTGGGATATTTAGTGCTCGTTAGTGTCCTTCTTGATGGTATTCTAAGTGGCCAGGTCCACTTCAATAGCTGCTGTCCAAGCACTTTTTAACATGCACAATTTGGAGTAGTGTCTGTAAACTTGAGGAAGGACCTCTCCCTCTCCTCCTAAAGAATGGAATATAAAATAGCCCAATGTGTCAAGGGGTTGCTGAACGAAGGTGAATCGCTTAAGGTTGTTGCTATAGGATGTGGAGTTGTCTGCATGGTCATCAAAGATGGATGTCACCATGAACTTATAGCCAAGATGAGATTTCATTGCTAAAGAATCCCACCTGCCCAACCATTTGAAAAGTTGCCCATATGTAATCAACTTTGGGCCCATGTAGATGATTTTTACATTGTGAAACCATCATTTGACCAAACTTGTCATGGTGTTCATAAGTTGACTCAAAAAAGCGGCAATGATCTTGGTAGATGATTCACCCCTAAGTGCTTAGCAAAATATATTGAAAATTTCCAACAAATTAGTGATTTGGATCGCCAATCACTTCATCTTGCTTTCCAACCCAATTGAAGGAATGTGCTTGCACAAGAGCTAGATAGAAAACCCAAAAGTGGGAAAGTGGGTCTTCAAGCTTATAGACTAACTGCCTATGCAATCAGGTGGCCCAACAAGGAAGCCTAATGTAGGTCACAAGGCCTACATCATATCAAATACGACTAACGTCAAAAAGAAAATACAGCCAATGTATGTGTCAATGTAAGTAAATAATAAGCGTTAGATCTCTAGTATACAAGGTACTGTCATTGTTGTTGCAGGTTCCATCTATGGAACTATGATGGAAGCCCATGCCTGCCAGTAAGGTTGGTGCCTTGAGGGATCAAATAGCCAGCAGCAGAAGTGTGCTAGCACTTAGCACCTAGAGACTAAGGCAGAGAAAATTTAGATGGAGTACCTGCCACACGGGTTAGGTTCGAAGGAGATTGTTACCTGTCCGTCGAAACCATAAAATACTGGAGGTTCCAGTTCAAGTTTCGGAATAGCACACATTTTGCAATTAGGGGAAATCGCTGTGACCAATGTCAGTGGTATTTCATTATAAGAAACTTTGAAGAGCCTTTCTTTCTTTCTTCTTCATTGGTAGATATGAGTACTAGCTCCGTGTTACAGCAATATTTGTAACCCCGGGACACCTGCTGACATCAGATACCGTACTACTGAACTAGAGAATTAGAATATAATAATATTGTGGAGTACTAGTAGGCTTAATCGTGATAAGAACAGCAGCAAGGACCCGCAAACAAATGTTTTCTTACTGATAGGGGATGACTTGTGTACAGGTGTCAGGTAGCAGAGGAGTGAGGAGTCAGCACTTGCCTTCATCAAGCTTTGAGAAGATCTCTCTCAGAAAGTCTATAGGCAGGTGAAATAAGAGCCTGCGCTGGGCATGTATCTAATTTCCAGTGTTCGGTGGTTCTCATATTTTTTAAGAATAGTCGGTTTTGACCAGTTCTTGAATTTGTTTTTTCAAAATACGATATTTTGACCAGTTTTCAGATGATCGTCAAAATAAGAATCATTAGTTTTTGAACCAGTTTTCAAATAGGTCTAGTTTTTATCTAAATGAGTTTTGAACCCAGAAAGGTGAAAGCACATTAAGATATAACACTTTTAAACACATACAAAAGTTCTTAATTGTATAAATTAACATTGTGAAGATAGTGTGAAGACAAGATACTTTGAATCACATAAATTATTTTACAAGTTATCATTTGAAATTTATTATAAAAAAGTTACAACCCTAGTTTATCTTATGGAAAACTTAAATTTAGAAAATGAGCTTTTAAATTATTATTTTCATTCAATAAAATTTTTATAAAAAATCATAATTCAAAATACATAGAAAATTTTGATCTCAAAAACTTTTTTAAAAAGTCCTTCTTACTGTCAATATTATTACATCATATTATCATTGAGTCTTTTATTCATTAAAAAATATTATATGAAGATTCATGGAGTCCATACTTAATAATTATGTATTATTACAAATTTCTGGGTACTTTTTAAAAAGTCCATTATGTTATGACTATTCCAAAATTAAACATGAAATTTACACAATGTGATTATATTATTATATAACATTGTAATGTTGAGTCCTTTCTCATTTTAATTGATTATATTTAATCAATTGACCAATTACAAATCTCAAAATCTTAAAAAAATTGTTTTGTGACAACATTTTATGAACAATTATAATGTGCTTTCACTCAAGTTTTTTTAATGTAAATTTAAATATTAATTATAAAATCACATTTAATTGTATGAAATAATGTGCATAATTTTTTTTAAATTTAATGTTTATTTTAATGTTAGACAATTCTCACTTTTCATGAGAGTCATCGATTTTGATTTTTGAAGCAAGTTTTAAGAACCACCTCAGTTCTTTGAATTTATTTATTTTTCCATTTTGAAAATTGCCTTGATTTTCAAGGATAGTTCTCAGAAGTTGGTTCTCACAAATTTAGGTTTTTTGTTATATATATATCTCTACATACTTTTATTTATTTTTTTGTGTCTCTTTTCTTACAATCAGCATTTTTTTTATACATGAAACTCAGTTTAGTAACAAATTGGTGCTAAAGTTTGTTTGCTCTGTCATTTCTTTTCCTGAATACTTTCAACCAATCATTATTGCTGATATGTGTACTGTAGCTATAAATGTTCTCGAGCCTGGTGCATTTAACGTTGAGTCTCAATATTTCATTCCCTTGTTTAATACATTTTCATGACTTTGCAGACAATATCCAAGAGGAGATGAAGCGTCAAATGGGGGGTGCCACTCAGGCCCAATAGGGCATGACTTTCTAGATAACTCTAATATTTATTTTTTATTTTTACCATGAGAACCGGACCTTTTTAAAAAATGAGAAGCAGTCTGGTTCTAAAATTGACTGCCAAGTGAGAATTTGAATGGTTCTCACCTTCAATGAGAACCTTCAATTCGGTTCTCTTAATAGTTCACATCTCTGGTTCTCATTGGTCAATTCTCACAGAGAACAATGGGTGAGAATCGCCCAACATTGGTTTATTCATCCTAATGATTTTTTAATTAAATGATTCATATATGTAAACTTTAAATGCAAAATTCAACTAACTTTTGCACACTTACAAAAGTTATGATGTAATAATTAACATTTTTTAAATTAAAAAAAATCTTGAGTTTAAATCTTGTGATGTTAATGGGTAGGTGATTCTACTTATACAAATATGAGAATTGATCTTTAGGGTACACTGCTTGATAAGTTTCATGTGTATTAGGTTTGAGTTTTTGTGGTATTCGTATGGTTTTCAAAGTGCCATTTCTCACTCAAAATGAGAATAGTTGGTTTGGTTGAAAATGAGACTAAGAACTGGCCTGAAAGCCAAATGAACTTTCATCGAAATCAGGTTTGAGTTTATATGGTGCCTGACCAGTTCTCAAAGTGTCAACTCTCATTCAAAATGAGAACAGTTGGTTTAGTTGAAAACTAAACTGAGAATCAACTTAAGAACCAAATGAACCTTCATGGGTATCAGGTAGAGTTTGTGGTACCCGGTCAGTTTTTGAACTGCTGGTTCTCATGAGAACAGTTGGTTTAATTGAAAAGCAGAGTGAAAATTTGCTTAAAAACCAGTGGATTTCTAATACCCACCCAACATTGCTAATTTCATGCAAGAAGAATATTGAAGGGATCAAACCCAGCTTGACTAATTTAAGAATTTGCATAGAAAAGATTGGGAACAAACACATACTGGTGTTGGCCCATTCCTCCTTTTTATTGAACCTTTGGTTTGAGTTTTGACACCATAAATATTTTTGCTCAGTTATCTAGGTGCAGGTTTGAGCTTGATTCTTGAAATTTTCAAACCTTGTGATTTTAGTTTTGACCCATTTTTTCCAATTCAAGAATCTTTGGGCTTGATTTGAAAATTGGGTTTGGTTCTATGTATAGACTATATTTCTCTGAAGATTGGAGGTTGTATGGGTACCCAATTTCATAATAAATTAAAAAATATGTAACCATTGAGTGAAATTTGTATATTTGATTTTTTATGTGTAGCCAAAATATGGAAAGATGATTAATGATATTTCATATTTGGTTTATAGTCAAATTTTGCTAAATTTTATCAGAAATGATACACTTTTTATAACATCTTCTTATGGATGATATTCATTTGGCTACAAAGAATTTTTTTTAAAAAAAACACTATTACATGGACAGTAAAGCAATTGTAGGTATGGACCAATGTTGCGTGTGTAAATGGTTGTTACACTCTATATAAGTGTAAATCTCATAATGAAATTTCTTTACACTCCATGTAAGTGTAAAACAAATACATTTATCTGGTTTTACATGGCCATATAAAATAATGTAAATATAAAAAATGTACAAAATGTGATTTTTACTTGGGGAGGGAGAATTCCATGATGATTTTATAAAAGGCCAACCAAATGGCCCATCCCAAAAAGAAAACCATCAAATCATGCACCCACAACTAATTAATATGAATTTGCAAGAAGGTACGATCATTAAAAATATATAGTAAAATTATCTTTAAAATAAAGAAAACACAACATTAAAACCCTAAGTTTGGTCATAAACAGGGTGAGATTTTTTCTTAAACCTTCAAACAAGTACGTTACCATTCAAAGAGGGGGGCTGAAACTCAGAAAACCATGAATTTTTGTGATAAACTCAGTCTCACTCTGTCTTTCCTTTTTCCTAGGCGCTTCCATTGTTGCTACATATATTTTCATTGATCGTACCCATACAACTACTATAATTATTCTTAATCTTGTGCATTAAATGCTGATTTTCAGCATTTCACACTCAGATTTAATAAAAATTTCTTACTTTATGGATACCATTGAAACTTGGGTATGGGGGTGAAAGGAGGCCCAAAGATAGGAAGTGATTTTTGGAGTTTTCTGTGGCAAAAATTTCCAAAATGTGAAAAAAAAAGAGCATAAAGGCAATATTATGTTTTAATTTTCCATTTTTCTGAAAAAATCACCAAAATTTGAAAATAATTGAATTTATTTGCACATTTGGACTCTGATTTTAATATGTTGACATTTTAAAAAACTAGTTTTTTAAATATTTTGACAGGTTCCAAAATAGAAGCACAAAGTTGCTTTCCTTTGCCCTCCTTTATAGTCTATATGTATGAAAGTTCAACTTTGGCCAAATCACTTGGGATAAAAGAGTGGCGCTACTGGGAACATTTTGAAGAACACATTGAGAATTTGGGGAATGCCTTGGGAACTTGATGGAAACCCGTTGGGAACATAAGAATTATGATCCTATAACTGTTCATCACCATCATGGGCTACTACCCATGCCTAACATGGCAGGTACTAGATAGCTAATTTGTTCCATTCAGAATGCCATGGCTTGCAAGTACGCTGAAATTTGTAATTCCTTCGATTGCCAGCAATGTGTAACCAGCTAAAAATTGAGCAGAGTTTAGAGCGAAGAAAAGTATAAAACCATTGTTGGGCGGTCTTGCTTTTCAAAGAGAACAAGCCAACACTGAAGAACCAGCGTTGCCCAGATGACACCTTACATGTAAGGTGCGGCTCCTCGAAGGGCCTTTTTGTTTAATCCAGTGCCTCAACTTCCCCCTGGTTAAGCCATTACAATGGGGTCGGGCGTCCTCCAGTTCCGGGTCATTATTGGTGGAACACCCGCATTCCTGGGGCGGGGCGCTACCCTAGACCGAGATAGCTATCAATGAAGGAAGCGTTATCTCCGGATGATAACTTACAACTTACAACCCAATCATACAGACCCGGCCGGGTTGGCTATCAGGAAAAGGGCACCCGCTGATAACAGGGGATTGCACGTGGGTCACCGGTGGTAGCCCGTGGGACGCGAACTCCCGGTAGTCCGCAGCGGCGGGGGTGGTGCCGGTAGCAAGTAGCTACTAGCTAGCTTCCCTCCCTTTCTGGCTTGACGACGGCATCGCGGCTTTGGGCTCTTAGTGTAAAGTGGGGCCCCTTTGCTTTGTAAACCCTATCGCTGTCACTCCTCCTCCTCTTATTACCCCCTTCTCTCTCGTAGAACTGGGGCCGGCTACACCTAATTGTCTCTCTCAGGTCTGTGCGTCTTTCCACTTTCACCCGCTTCCTCCTTTCAGCTTTCGCATCATGTTTGTGCGAGGTAGTCTTACATTTGCATCGATGGTGCCGTTGCTCTGCTGAATGAGTGTTTGTGGATCGGTTCATATGTCTCTAGTGTCGTTTGTTGTGACTGGAAACCATGATTTAGAGTTTCTTAGGGGTGTTTACTGCACTGAAATTTGGGGTCCGTGACTCATTCTCGTTTATCTTCAAGAGTTTTCCAGTAGTTTAATGCCCATATCGTTGACTTTTAAGCTGGATCTTGGTGTGAGGATGACGCTGAGCATCGTGCTTGGACATGTAATGACTTCTTGAATCTTGGTTTCTAGCTCTTCGTATGTGGGGCTCTCTCTCTCCCT
>Ga0116228_10001550_pt1 | contig 19206 bp, 16 predicted proteins | sample S1TSphfallax_2_FD_89694 | JGI IMG/M metagenome (GOLD analysis project Ga0116228, IMG submission 89694) | Host-associated microbial communities from peat moss isolated from Minnesota, USA - S1T2_Fc - Sphagnum fallax MG | ecosystem: Host-associated > Plants > Peat moss > Unclassified | place... | reverse complement strand
GCCGAGGTGATGGTGCGGGAGGCGACAGGCACCGTCGTCATTCCGGCGTCCAGCGCTGTACGGCCCGAGGATGCTGGTGTTCGGGCCCATACGAATATTCGCATTTTCATTCCCAATGGCCAAGCAATCGCAAAGAATTCCGCGCCGTCCGGCAAATACGAAACGCCGCCTTCGCTCGGCTGCCTTTATGGCATCACCAAGTTTGTAAAGGGATGCAATCCGGAAAAGCTCAAGACGGTCGCTACGGGCGGCTCCAACGCAATCGCCCTGGTTGACGCGTTCGATTATCCGACAGCGTCCAACGATCTTGGCGTGTTCAGCAAGCAGTTCGGCCTGCCGGCGATTACCAACAGCAACTTCCAGGTGGTTTACGCCACCGGCACAAAACCGAAGCAGGATCCTTCCGGCGGCTGGGAGCTGGAGGAAGCGCTGGACATCGAAATGGCTCACGCGCTGGCGCCGAACGCAGTCGTGTATCTTGTGGAAGCCGCGACCAACAACAACAAGGACCTGCTGGCGGCCGAGGCTGTGGCGGCGAAACTTGTGGCGGCGGCCGGCGGCGGCGAGGTTTCCAACAGCTGGGCGGGCGGCGAATACGCCAAGGAAGAAAAGACCGAAAAGGACTTTTCGCTGGCCAGCGTGGTGTTCTTCGCGTCAGCCGGCGACTCGGCTGGTGTGGGTTGGCCTTCCGTGCTGTCCAATGTCGTGGCGGTCGGCGGCACCGATGTCAATCGCAAGCAGAATGGTGACTTCGAAAACCAATCTGCGTGGGCCGACACCGGTGGCGGGTCCAGCGCCTATGTGCCGCGCCCCAGCTACCAGGACAAGATCGAGAAGATTGTAGGATCGTATCGTGGCGTTCCCGACATCTCGCTGGTGGCTGATCCTGCCACGGGCGTGTGGATGTATGACACAACGCCGTATGGTGGTAACGTTCTGGATTGGCTGGTTGTGGGCGGCACGAGCGTCGCGTCGCCGGCGAGCGCGGCCTTGGTGAATAATGCCGCGCATTTCTTCGGATCGACGCCGCTGGAATTGACGCAGGTTTACGAGGCCAAGAAGAAGGCCAAGGCGTTCACCGATATTGTGCTCGGAAGCTGCGGCGCAAACGGCCAGACGACCCCCGCCACGAAGGGCTGGGATTTCTGCACCGGCGTAGGAACGCCGTTGGGAACCGCCGACAAGTAAGGTCGCGCTTTTGCAGGCCGGCCATGGGGCGTTGTTCCGTGGCCGGCCTTGCAGCGCGTCCAGCATGCAAAAGAAAATCGAACACAACGAAAAAGTTTTTTGGTTCTTTTTTTCAAGAAAGAAATACTTCCTTTCTAAGTGACGTCCGGCTTTCCACGATCTCGTTTCGTGCCCGCGCGGTGGCTCTTTGCCTCCAGCCGCCGTTCCTTCGCGGCTGCCCCGGGACGGGTGGGCCGCCGCCGCACCGGCCGCACGCTGGCCGCGCGAATGAGTTCCACCAGGCGCGCCACCGCTTCGGCGCGATTGCGCTCCTGGGTGCGATGCGCGCGCGCCGTAATGACAATCACGCCGTCACGCGTCAGCCGGCTGCCGGCCAGCGCTTGCAGGCGCACCTTGACGTCGTTCGGAAGTGACAAGGATTGCCGCGCGTCAAAGCGCAACTGCGCCGCGGTCGCAACCTTGTTGACGTTCTGACCACCGGGCCCGCCGGCCTGGATAAAGCTGATGTCGAGCTCCGCTTCGTCGATGGACAAGCCCGACACGATTTCGATTTGCATGACGAAAACTATATTGACCCTATCGGCGCTTAAGCAGAAGAGAAAAAGATAAAAGTTTTTTGTTTCTTTTTTTCAAAAAAGAAATACTTCCTTCCTTCTTGTCACCCCGCCGCCGTTTCCAACCGACGCAATTCCCCAATCCAAGGCTCGTAGCGCCGCCAGCGCTGCACGGACGTTGCGTATACCGGTTGGCGCGCTTGCCAGGCGCTCGAGGTGCTGATCGAGCGCGTATTCGCTTCGGGCTGCAGGCAGCTTTCGTTCCATTCGAGGCCGGTATGCGCAATCAGGCGTCTGGTTTGCGTTTCGCGATCCGCGACAAGCCGCTCATATTGCACTTCCATGAAGATGTCGGGGGGCAAATTCTTTCGCCAGTAATCCATCATGCGGAGATATTGCTGGTAGCAGAATACCAGATCGTCCTTTCTGGCGGCGAAGGGTAGCCGGCTACTGAACAGGTTGGTGTAGATCGACAGGCATGTGTCGATCGGATCGCGCTGGCAATGGATAATCCGGGCATGCGGCATCAGCGCATGGATTGCGCCGAGCCGGAACAGATTGAACGGCAGCTTGTCGGTGATGCGCGCCGCGGAGGGTTCGATTTGGTGCAGGACAGCGAGGTATTTCGCAATGGCGGCCTGGGCGCGATCGGGATCGAATTCGCCGGTGGCCGGATCGGGCTCGATATCTGTTGGTGCCCACACCGTCAGTTCGCCGCCCGCTTCAATGTCGGGGTGGCTGGAGACGATCTGTTCGACCAGAGTGGTTCCCGAGCGGGGCATGCCGACGATGAACAGTGGTCTAGGGTCCGGCGACCCTGACGCGGCGTTGCGCGTCATGAATTCCGGCGTAAACCGCGCAATGTTCCTGTCGATTTCGGCCGCGAAGCCGGCGCGATCGAATAGGAGATCCTTGGCGCGAATTCTATTTGCAATATCGAAATGTTGCATCGCATGGGCATAGTCGCCGCAATCGTCGTAGACCTTGCCGATGGCGAAGTTGATTGTCATGCGCTCGGTATCGTGCAGGTCGCGGCGTTGCAGGGCGGCACGCATGCGATGGAGAATGGAATTTTCCGCTGTGGAATACTTCCGGCAGCGCACAAGTCCATCCCAGCATTTTGCTGCTTTGGGGTTGAGTTGCAAGGCTGCCTCGAAGGATGAAGCTGCCTCATCGAAGCGTCCCTGTATATAAAGCAGACCGGCCACGGTGCCGTGCGCGGCGCTATTTGCCGGATCGAGCGCCACGGCCTTGTGGGCCAATTGTTCGGCTGCGGGAATATCGCCGCGGTGCAAACGCGCGTCCGACCGGTAGAGATGTGCGATCGTGGGATTCTGCATGGTTTCGGCCGCGCGGTCGAAGCAATCGCTCGCTTCCGCCTTTCGGCTATACATCAGATAGAGTTCGCCCAGGCGATGATGCACATCGCCGAGTTTTGGCGCTAGCTCTACGGCTTTTCGATAGGCAATGATGGCTTGCTCATGCAGGTTCTGGCAATCGTAGGCGGCGCCAAGATCTCGATGCGCCGCCGCGACGTTGGGCCGAAGTGCCACGGCCCGTAGCAAGACGGCACTTGCGTCAGCGAACTGGCCGTTCTGCGCGAATGCCGAACCAAGCGCGTGGTGCGCATCGAAATGCTTGTCGTCTGCCTCGATCGCCGCGCGCAACGACGCTATCGCAGCGGCGGTTTGCCCCGACCGCAGCAACTGCACGCCCTTTTGAAATTGCTTTTGCGCTCGCATTTTGAGTTATTGTGAGCCTGACGGCGCTTAGGAAGACAAGAGCGTTCTGGCTTGGCCTAAAAAAAAGCCGGGGCCAAGGCCCCGGCTTCTTACACACTGAACGTGAATGCGGCGGAATTTAGCCGCCGTTCGAGCACACGCCGAGGCCGGTGTAGCCCTGGAACGTGAAGTCGTACGGGGCCGGCATAGCAGTGCTGGTCGGCGCGCCGAAGTAAGGCGGCAGCACCAGATCCTGCAAATGGTAGGTGAAGCCGTTCACCGTATATGGCCAGGTGCCATAGGGGTGTCCGTTCTGACCGCCTTCGAGCGGATCGCCCACTTCGTAAATGCCGCACTCCACGTTGTTGGTGGTCAGCGGATCGTCGAGCCACTCGCCCACTTCATGGCTGAGCGCGGAAACGTCCTGGCTGAACACGCCGGTCGCCTGGATGTAGGTGAACATGCCATAGGCTTGGGTGCCGTTGAAGTTATGATAGCCGCCGATGCAACATTCGTTGCCCGTGGTGAGATAGGTCTGCGTGGTGACGAACATCGGCAGGCTGTTCACCGGGTATTTCTTGACCGTCGCCTGAATGGCATTGTCGAACGCGCCGATGCTGTAAAGGAGTACCGACACGCCGAATTCGGTGCCCTGGCTGGTGGCATTCAACGTGATTTTCGGTTCGACGGTCGGCGTGCCGAGCAGCACATGGTAGCTGCTGTCCGCAGATACGCCATAGCCCCAGGTCTGGCCGCGCATGAACGCATCTTCGTACTGCGTCGCGCCGAGATCGGTGCTGCCCTGCTTATAATCGGTTGTGGAGTCGAAGATCGGGCTGGCGACAATGCGCGAGATAACGCTCTCACCCTTTTTCTTCTGGAGCGGGTTTTCCTTGACCGTCTTGTACTTCATCAAAACGGGAATGAGTTCGACGGGGATTGTCGTCGTCGCGTTGCCCTTCGTCGGGTCGGTGCCGAGGAAAACCGCGGTGTACTTCTTGCTGTTGTAGGTCCAAGTGAAATCCCAGCTCGTCGGGATCTGTGACGGCGCGTGCATATTGGGTTGCAGACCGACGCGGCGCGCGAACATGGGATGGGCAGGCAGTGTGTCGGCCGCGATGGCCGAACCGGTAAGCGCCAGCATACTAACGCTGGCGATAATCGTAGATTTAAACAAGTTTGCCTCCGGGGGCCACTTGGCCCTGTTTTGAAGATGAGGCGCTATATGCACGAAACTGTGTGGAACGCCAACCTGGAATCGTGCGTTTGCTGGACTTGAGCACACGATTTTGCGAGGCTGAAACCACGGTTTAGTTGTTTTTTTGACGTAAACACGCATAAGTTGCGGCGCCGATAATGTTGTTTCTCGTAAGTGCCGTTTCTGTGCAACCTTTGCAAATCATGCCAACGCCGCGACTTAGAAACTGTAGCGGCGTATCGTTTTATGAATGGAAATTGGCCAGGGGCGGAATTTTTAAATTTCCCTCGCAGATGCGCGAAATGCCGGTGCGGTTGCACTTTATACGCGCGGCGCGCGCCGCGCGGAGCAATTCGGGAGTGTCATGGTGGCTACGAGGCGCGTGAATGCGAACGGCATGAGCTTCAGCGTGCTCGAGGAAGGCACCGGCCCGTTGGCGCTTTGCCTGCACGGGTTTCCGGACGGTCCACAAAGTTTTACACCCATGCTGCGGGCTCTTGCCGCGGCGGGGTATCGTGCGGTGGCGCCCTCAATGCGTGGGTATGCGCCAAGCGACATTCCCGCGGATGGACGCTACCAAACCGCGGCGCTGGGCCAGGACGTGCTGGCCCTGATCGCTGCCCTGGGCGCTGAACACGCAGTCGTGATCGGGCATGACTGGGGCGCGACGGCTGCGTATGCCGCCGCTGTGATCGAGCCGGCGCGGGTGTCGCGCCTGGTGACATTGGCGGTGCCGTATGGGCCGGCGTTGCTGACGCGCCTGATCACCGATCCCGTGCAGCAGCGCCGCTCCTGGTACATGTATTTGTTGACGACGCCGCTTGGCGAGGCGGCGTTGGCGCATGACGATTTTCACCTCATCGATCGTCTGTGGGCGGACTGGTCGCCGGGGTTCGAGGTGGATGCGGGGCTGATGGCGGGGATCAAGGCCAGCTTTCGCCAGCCCGGCGTGGCGGCAGCCACGGTTTCCTATTACCGGCATGTGTTTCTGCCGGCGTTGCGCGACCCGGCACTGGCGGAGGTGCAGGGCCGTATTGGCACGGCGCCGATTGCGGTGCCGGCGCTGTATTTGCAAGGCAGCCTGGATGGGTGCATCGGTTCCGAGGTAGAAACGGAGCCCGCATTGTTCAGTGCCGGTGTGCGCACCGAAATGGTACACGGCGTAGGCCATTTCCTGCACGTGGAAAAGCCCGATGAAGTCAACAGCATGGTGCTGGAGTTTTTAAAAGAGTAAAAGTTTTTTGGTGCCTTTTTTCAAAAAAGAACTACTTTTACTTAAATCTTTCTTCGTCCCACCAAGGAAAGAATTCAGGCATATCCGTGGAGACTTTACCGGGGAATTGCGCGGCGCGCTTTTCGAGAAAACTGGTAACACCTTCCGCCGCGTCGGCCGACATGCCGCGGGTGAAAATGGCGCGGCTGTCGATACGATGCGCTTCCATTGGGTCGCGCGCGGCGGACAGCCGCCACAGCATCTGGCGGGTGAGTGCCACCGAGACGGGCGCTGCATTGTCGGCGATTTCGCGCGCCAGGGCGTAGGCTGCCGGCAGCAGACCGTCGGGCGCGTGCAGGCTGCGCACCAGGCCGCCGTTCAGGGCGTCGGTTGCGGGAAACACGCGGCCGGTGAGGCACCATTCCAGCGCTTGCGGCAGGCCGACGATGCGCGGCAGGAAAAAGCTGCTGGCCGCTTCGGGGACGATGCCGCGGCGCGTGAAGACGAAGCCGAAACGAGCAGTTTCGCTGGCCAGCCGCATGTCCATGGCGAGCAGCATGGTGGCGCCGATGCCGACGGCGGGTCCGTTGATCGCTGCAATGACGGGCTTGAGGCAGCGAAAGATGCGCAGCGTTACGAGACCGCCGCGGTCACGAATTGCCGGGTCGGACAGATCGACGCCTGCAAGTTGGCTGTTGCGGGCGCGATGATCGAAGGTGGCGGCGCCGCTGGACAGATCCGCGCCGGCGCAAAAGGCGCGGCCGGCGCCGGTGACGATGATGGCGCGCACGTCGTCGTCGGCATCCGCGCGATCGAAGGCGTCGATCAATTCGGTGAACATGGCGGCGTTGAAGGCGTTCAGGATGTCCGGCCGGTTCAAGGTGATTGTCAGCACGTTGGCGGCCACATTGTAGATCAAGGTTTCGTAGGACATGGCGGTGTTGTTCCTATCTCCCTGCCGTGGGCGCGAGTGATGCCACCACCATGTCCACGACGTGGGTTATGTATTGGTCGCGAAACAGATCCAGATCCGCGCCGGTGTGCGACAGCATCAGAACACCTTCGGTTTGCATGAACTGGTCGCAGGCGCCGATGGCGCTGAGATAGAAGATGCCGTGGTCGACGGGACGGAATTCGCCGCGCGCCATACCCTCGGCGAGGATCTTGCGCTGGCAGTTGAAGACGGGCTGTACCAGAAGGCGGTGCACCTCGCGTCGCACCGGTTCGTCGGGGCCGTGCAGCATGGCGTGCAGCAGACGATTGAGATACGGGCTCCGCCGGTAGGTGGTCATGATGCCGCGCAGGTGCAAGCGCATTTTTTGCGCGGCGGCGATATTCATGGAGAGTAGTTCTTCCATCTCCGCCAGCGCGCGTGCCGCGTCGCGCTGCAGCAGCGCCACCAGCAGGCCCGTCTTGCTACCGAAATAATATTTCACGAGCGCGGAATTCAGGCCGGATTTGGCGGCAATCTCGGCGAGCGAAATCTCGATCGATTCACGTTCGATAATCAGCGCGGCGGCGGCGTCTAGCAGGCGTTCGCGCGCGCCGGTTCTTTCGGCGCCGCGCTTGGGTGACAGGATAATATTGGATGAACTCATACGATATGGTCCGGCGCAGTTCGACAGTGGAGCAAGAAAGGAGGCAGTTCTCTTTTGAAAAAAAGAACCGAAAAACTCTTGTCTGTTAGGGCAGCAGCCGGCACCTAGCGGGGGGCCATGCGGATCGCGCCGTCTAGCCGCACGTCCTCGCCGTTGAAATAGCCGTTTTCGCACATCTCTACCGCCAGGCGGGCGAATTCTTCCGGCAAGCCAAGCCGTTTTGGGAACGGCACGGAGGCGGCGAGCGCCAGCTTCACGTGGTCGGGCGCCGCATTCATCAGGGGCGTATTGAAAATGCCGGGCAGGATGGTGTTGACGCGAATGCCTTCGCCCATCAGGTCCCGCGCGATCGGCAGGGTCATGCCGACCACGCCGCCCTTCGACGCGGAATAGGCGGCCTGGCCGATCTGGCCGTCCTCGGCCGCCACGCTGGCAGTGTTGACAACGGCGCCGCGCTCGCCGTCGTCCAGCGGATCGAGCGTCAGCATGCCGGCGGCGGATTTGGCGATGCAGCGGAAGGTGCCGACCAGGTTGATCTGGATGATGCGGTTGAACTGCTCGAGCGGAAAATGATTGATCTGGCCGGTTCTTTTGTCGCGCCCGGCGGTTTTGAAGGCGTTGCCGGTGCCGGCGCAATTGATCAGAATGCGTTCCTGGCCGAGCGTTTCGCGCGATTTGGCGAAGGCGGCGTCGACCTGGTCGTCCGACGTCACATCGACCTTGCAGAACACGCCGCCCAGGTCGTCGGCCGCGAGCTGGCCCTGCGCGTCGTTGAAGTCGAAAATGGCGACTTGGGCGCCGCTTGCGGCGAGCAGGCGGGCGGTGGCCAGGCCCAGGCCGGAGGCGCCGCCGGTTACGACGGCGACGGTGGTTTGGTCGATCTTCATACGCGCTCCCCTTGCTGGCGGGGGGTGGTTTAATCGGGCGATTAAGAGTTCGCAAGAGGCGTGGGGGGGTAGCAAGGAGGGAGACGAAGTAGTTCTTTTTTGAAAACAAGAACCAAAAAACTTTGGTTTTATTGCGTGAGCGATCGGGGCGGCGGCCGGGTTTCAGCGCATCGTTTCGACCCATTGGGCGCGCGAGGGCCCGGGGTCGAACGGATCGCCGAAATACTGGGTTTCGCGCACCACCTTCCCATCGGCGAACTCCATGATGCTCACGGTGTAGGACGCAAGCCCGTCATAGGTCAGGACATATTCGGTAACCCAGAGGTCGCCCGCCCCGATGATCCGCCGCACGGCAAAACGTTTCAGGTTCGGTTGCGCGGTGCGGGACGCCTGTATGTTCGGGCGCCCGCTTATACGCTCGCCGGATTGCGGATATTCGAGCACCGCGTCCTCTCGGTAAATCTGGTGCTCCGCTTCGAAATCGTTCGCATCCGAGGCGGCCCAGTGGCGATCCAGGGCTGCTGCTATCTCGCGGTTTTCCATGGCAGCTCTCCCTGCGGGCGGTCAGGCTCGGCGAGAACGGAACCAGTTCGTCTTTGAAAAAAAGAACCAAAAAACTTTTTTCTGTTATGCTGCCGGGGGCGGGGCTGTTTGGGAGGCACCCGTGCCGCCTTACGCGCTCGGTGTTTTGATCGCTCTTCCGCGCCGCAGCGTGCGCATCAGGCCAAATACCATGCCGGTGCCTGCAAATACCGCCGTCAGCAGGAGGGCGGCTTTCAGTAGTCCCAGATAGGCCATGCCGCGGGCGGCGATGAGGGTGCCGGCGATCACGTAGAGCAATGTGAGCAGGAAGGCGGCGCCGAACAGGATCGAGACGGTTGTGTCGCGGCTTACCGCGGCATCCCTGGGCGATCTCACTGCGACCCACACGGGGAGGAATCCCGCCAGAAGCGAGGCTCCAATGGAGATCGATATGGCTATCTCGGCGGGAGCTGCAGCGCCGTTCATGAGGTGCCTCCTTTAGGGCGTGATCGCTTGAGGGTGCGTAAGGGCATTCCACTTTACGTCGCGATGCGCCAGGTTCAAAGCGGTTTGGTGTTAGGTGCCGGTTAACGGTTAGGGCCTAGACGTTGGCGCAAGTCAACTGGGTCCGCTTCGTGTGCACGCGCGAATGCAAAGCTGCGTGCGGATGAATGAGGATGCAACCGTGACCCACGCTTCTGCGCAAGATCCCGTCCCTGTCGGCTCGGCGGCGCTGCTGATCGAAAATGCGCGGCTGCGTAAGGCGCTCGCAACCCTGTCGAGAATTCAGGAGAACGTCGCCGCGGCTCTGCTCGGTTCGGACGAACAGCTTCAGGCTGGCCCGGTGCGTGGGGGTGTCGCAATTGACAGCGATGCGCCGGGATTCGCTGCAACAGAAATTCGGTCGGGTCAGGCGGATTTGCGGGCGAGCGAAGCGGCGCTGGCATTATCCCGGGCCGAAACCAGGGAGGAACATGCCGACTTGCTGGCCAGCGAAGTGGCCCTGGCGGCATCACAAGCTGAAACCAGGATCGGCCTGGCGGAATTGCTGGCGAGCACCGTGGAACTGGCGGCATCGCGGGCCGAAACGAAAGTCAGCGTGAAGGAGTTGATGGCCAGCGCCGTGGCGTTGTCGCTGTCGCGTGCCGAAACGAGACATTCGGACAACGATTTGCGCGACCGCGACGGGCAGATCATGACCATTACAAAGAATCAGGACCTCTTGCGCAGCGTGGTGGAAGCCTCGCCGACCGCGATAATTCTGGTCGGGCCGGTGGGGCAGATCGAGATGGTGAATGCAAAGGCCGAGCGTCTGTTCGGCTACACGCGCGCCGAGCTGCACGGCGAGAAACTGGAAGTGCTGCTGCCCGTGAAATTCAGGAGTGGCCATGTCAAGCTTCGGACCGATTTTCTCCACCACATGTCGGCCCGGGTGATGGGTGAAGGGCGCGAGCTGTTTGGATTGCGCAAGGACGGCGCGCAGTTTGCGCTGGAGATCGATCTGACACCAATCGACCTCGGTGGTGTTCCCATGACGTTGGCCGGGGTTACCGACATAACGGCGCGGCTTGCGGCCGAGGCGGCTACGCGGGCGCGCCAGCAACAGCTGGAGAAGTCGAATGGTGAGCTGATCCGCGCGCGGCTGCGCGCTGAACAGGCGACGCGCGCCAAATCGCAATTCCTCGCCGGTATGAGCCACGAACTGAGAACGCCGCTGAACGGCATTCTCGGCTATGCGGCACTTCTGGACATCGAGGGCGGCCTGACAGCCGTGCAAGCCGCCCGGGTGACCTCCATGCGCTGCGCGGGCCAGCATTTGCTTGCGATGATTACCAGCGTGCTCGACCTCTCGGAGGTCGAGGCGGGACAAATCACGCTGCGCCCATTGTTAATCAATCTCCGTGACCTGGCGCAGGAATCTCTCACTCTGCTTCGCCCGAGCGCAGATTCTCGTGGTCTGACCTTGCGGCTGAACCTGGCCGAAGCGGTGCCACGCGAAGTTGTTGCCGATGGCACACGACTACGCCAGGTGCTGCTCAATCTGCTTGCGAACGCTGTGAAGTTTACCGAAAAAGGTGGGGTCGAGCTGTGTTTCTCGCTGGTCGGCGCGGCGAGCCAGTATGTTCGCGTGCTGATCCAAATCGTCGATACCGGACGTGGCGTCCCGCCGGAGCATCGCGCGAGCCTGTTCAAGCAATTTGAGCGTCTCGGCGCCAATTCTGCGGGCGCGGTCGAGGGTGCCGGATTGGGCCTGGCGATTTCGGCCCATCTGGTCGGACTGATGGGCGGCCAAATCGTTCACGCCGACAATCCTGGTGGCGGCAGCGTGTTCAGTTTCGAGTTGCCGCTGAGCACGGTCGTCATCGCTGACACCCGCAAGCTATCTTCGCCATTATCGCGGCAGGCCGTGGTAAAGCGCAGCGCGCCGCGGCCGCTGGCTCCGGGCCTTGCGGTGCTTGTCGTCGATGACATGGCAATGAACCGCGATATTGCCACTTCGTTCCTGCGCGCTGCCGGCCATGATGCGGTTTGTGTCGATAGCGGCGCCGCTTGCGTGACGGCAGTGGCGCAGAAGGACTTCGATTTTGTCTTAATGGACCTGCGTATGCCGGAGATGGACGGTTTCGAGGCGTCGCGCCTGATCCGCGGGATCGGTGGCAAACGCGGCAGAGTGCCGATCATTGCGCTTACGGCGCACGCCTTCTCGGACCATATCGAGGAGTGCGGGCGTGCCGGGATGGTCGGCCATGTGAGCAAGCCGTTCACCCAAGCGACGCTGCTGGCCGCTTTGGCACAGGCGAGGGAGGCGATCGCGGTTGGGCCGGTTGATCTGCCAGGCGCGACCGGGGACACCACCGCTCTGCCCATCATCGATGTAGACTGCTTCGAGACGAATATGGCCTTTCTGGCGCCGGGCGCCGTAGCCACGCATCTGGCAAGCTTTGCAGTCGGCATGGAGCAGGCACTGTGCAGCCTGGATGCGTTGGGCGAAAACGAAACGGTCGGCAACGCTCTCTCGGACGCTGTTCATGCGCTTACGGGAGCCATTGGCATGTTCGGATTTGTTCGGCTGGTGGATATCGGGCGCCGGTTCGAACGCGCTGCGCGCGGGAATTCAGCCGTCTCACCGGCTCTGGCCGCCGATCTTGCTGCAGCGCTTGAAGCATCTCTGCGGGAGGTCAGGCTCCGCATCGATCAAGCGCTCAACACGGTTGCAGCGCTGGAGCCCGCGAGCATCGGGCAAGAGAATGTGGTTGCCAAATCTTAGTGGAGCGAGTTCCTCATTCTGCGGTGTTTGGCAGGCGTGGAAATTGTGGGCCGAAGCCCACCCTACGCTGCGCCCGACCGGGCAGCTTCAATGACACAGGCCATTGGCTGAGGCGGCGGTAACAAAGCCGCGCCCTGGAGAGCAAAAGTTTTGGGGTTCTTCTTTTCAAAAAAGAACTGCTTCCTGTTCATGTTATTTCGCTACCGTAGCGGCCCAGAGCCAGGCGGCGCCGCGGACGCCGGAGCTGTCGCCGTGTTTGTTGCGCAGGATTGGGGTGATGACGCGCTGGGCGATGACGTGGCGGGGGAGCAGGCGGGGGACCTCGGTGTAGAGATGGTCCATGTTGGAGAGGCCGCCGCCGATGACGATTGCGTCGGGGTCGAGGACGTTGATGATTTGGGCGAGGGCGCGGGCGGTGCGGTCGGCGTGGCGGGCGAGAGCCGCGGTGGCGATGGGGTCGCCGGCGGCGGCACGGGCGGGGATTTCGCGGGCTTGATGGGTGTGAGCGTCGGCGGCCAAGGCGGGGCCGGCGATGTAGCGTTCCAGGCAGCCGGTGTTGCCGCAGAAGCAGGTGGGGTAGGGCAGGTCCTCCGGGGTGGGCCAGGGGAGGGGGTTGTGGCCCCATTCGCCGGCGATGCGGTGGGGGCCGGTGAGGCATTTGCCGTCCACCACGATGGCGCCGCCGCAGCCGGTGCCGAGGATGACGCCGAAGACGACGCGGTGGGCCGCGGCGGCGCCGTCGCTGGCTTCGGAAAGGGCGAAACAATTGGCGTCGTTTTCGACGCGGACCGGGCGGGACAGGGCGGTGGCGAGATCGCGGTCGAAGGGGCGGTCGTTCAGCCAGATGGAGTTGGCGTTGTGGACGAGGCCGGTGAACGGGCTGATGGCACCGGGGATGCCGACGCCGATGGTGCATTGGAGGTTTGTTTCGGATTCGGCGGCTTCGACGAGTTGGGTGACAGTTTGGATGGCGCCGTCGTAGGTGCGGGGGTTTGGGGTGCGGCGGCGAAGTATTATGGTGCCGTCGGGGGCGAGGACGATGATTTCGATTTTGGTGCCGCCGAAATCGATGCCTATACGATGGGTGGTCATGCGCAGAAGAAGGCAAGGGATAGGAAGTATTTCTTTTTTGAAAAAAAGAAACAAAAAACTTTTACTGTATTGATTAAGTGATTACCTCGCATGATTGGTGCGCCCGCAAACGGCAAGAGTTTTTTGGTTCTTTCTTTCAAAAAAGAACTGCTTTCTTTTACGCTGGCGGATCGAGATAGAGCGGGCTGCGTAAATACCGCCGCAGCCAGAACCGCATCAGCACGCCCACGGTTGCCGCCACCGGCACGGCGAGCATGACGCCGAGGAAGCCGAAGGCGGCGCCGCCGGCGAACAGGGCGAAGATGACCCAGACGGCGGGGAGTTCGACGCGGTCGCCGAGGAAGCGTGGGTAGATGATGTAGCCTTCGAGGAACTGGCCGACGATGAACACCGCGACGACGCGCAGCACGCCGGCCCAGGTGGGGAATTCGGCGAAGGCGAGGCCGATGGCGGTGACGGCGCCGGTGATGGAGCCGACATAGGGGATGAAGCTGAGGGTGCCGGCGGCCATGCCGATAACGAGGCCGAGGTCGAGGCCGACCAGCGAGAGCATCACGGCGTAATAGAGGGCGAGGATGAGGCAGCAGGTGGCCTGGCCACGCACCCAGGCCGAGAGGATGCGGTCGACTTCGCGGGCCTGGGCGCGGACGACGTCCTGGTAGCGGCGGGGGACCCAGCCGTCCATGCGCGCGGTGACGGTGGGCCAGTCGCGCAGGATGTAGAAGGAGACGACCGGGGTGACGATGGCGAGGCTGAAGACGTTGAAGATGGCGAAGCCGCCGCCGACGATGCGGGTGACGGCGCCGGTGACGAAGCCGAGCACGGCGCCGGCCTGGCTGCTGACGAGGTCGGAAAGTTTGGAGTCGATGATGTCGGAGCCGACGCGTTGCTGGAGTTGGGCCATGGATTTGGCGGCGAAGGCGGAGACGCCGCGGACGTAGTCGGGCACGCGGTTGACCAGCAGGCCAACCTGGCTGAGCACCAGCGGGTAGAGCAGCAACACGAACAGCAGGCCGGCGAGGATCAGGCCGATCATGAGGAGGATGGCGGCAACGCTGCGCGGCACGCGGGCGCGCACCATGCGGGTGCAGAACGGGTCGAGCACATAGGCGATGCCGGCGGCGGCGACGAACGGCAGCAGAATGCTCGCGAACAGGTGGAGCGACACGTAGAGGACGGCGACGATTCCGGCCAGCAGGGCGATGCGCTGGTTGCGCGTGGCTTGGGGCACGATGCGGCTGACCGCGCCGTCCTGAGTGTGTCGGTTCAGGGCGCCATCCGGCGCCGGGGTAATGAGCCGGTCAGGGGTGGGGTCCATGTTCATGTGGGTCGAACCGTCTGGCGCACATAGGCGGCGAAACTGCCGGCGGTGCTGGCGGCGACGGTCCAGACGCCGGCCTGGCGGAGCAAGGGGCATGCCAGGCCGAAGGCGTTGAGGCCGAGGACGAGGGCGACGAGGGCGACCTGGAGGCCGGTGTTCCATTTGGAGATGGTGAGCGGCTTGATGGGGACGTGGTGGTGATAGAACCACAGCAAAACGAGGCCGCCGACGATCATGACGTCGCGGAACACCACCAGGATGGCCAGCCAGATGGGGAGTTGGCGCATGGCGGCCAACGTGACGTACATGCCGACCATGAGGGTTTTGTCGGCCAGCGGGTCGAGCGCGGCGCCGAGCTGGGTGCCGCCCTGGCGGCGGGCGAGCCAGCCGTCGATGGCATCGGACAGGCCGGCGGCGGCGAACAGGGCGAAGGCGGCTTGCCAGTCGGCGTCCAGCACGAGGTAGATCGCCACCGGCACGGCGCAGAGGCGCGCGAAGCTGATGGCGTTGGGCAGTGTGAGCAGCGTATTGGGCGGCAGCGGCGTGGTTTGAACCATGCTGCACTGTAGCCTATCGAAGGGCGCGCTGCGGAGCCCTAAAGGCATGAGACGCCATGACGACTTATAAGGAGGCGGGCGTCGATATTCGCGCCGGCGATGCGCTGGTGGAGCGGATCAAGCCGCTGGCGGCGGCGACGCATCGCAAGGGGGTAATGGGGGGGCTGGGCGGATTTGGCGCGCTGTTCGACCTCAAGGCGGCCGGGTTTGCCGATCCGGTGCTGGTGAGTTCCACCGATGGGGTGGGCACCAAGCTGCTGGTTGCGATCGAGACCGGGCTGCATGACACGGTCGGCATCGATCTGGTGGCGATGTGCGTCAACGATCTGGTGGTGCAGGGCGCCGAGCCGCTGTTTTTCCTGGATTATTTTGCCAGCGGGAAGCTCGCGGTGGCCGATGCGGCGCGGATCGTGGCAGGGATTGCCGAGGGGTGCCGGCAATGCGGGTGCGCATTGGTGGGTGGCGAAACGGCTGAAATGCCGGGCATGTATGCGGCTGGTCATTACGATCTGGCTGGATTTGCGGTGGGGGCGGCGGAGCGGGCGGATGTGTTACCGGCGGGTGTTCGCGCCGGCGACGCGTTGCTGGGGCTGCCGAGCAGCGGGGTGCATAGCAACGGGTTTTCGCTGGTGCGGCGAGTCGTCGAGCGTTCCGGGCTGGCGTGGGATGCGCGGGCGCCGTTTGCGCCGGCGTTGACGCTGGCGGAGGCGCTGATGACGCCGACACGGCTGTATGTGCACCAGCTTCTCGGCTTGCACCGCGCGGGACTGCTGCATGCGGCGGCGCATATTACGGGCGGGGGGCTGCCGGGCAATCTGCCGCGCGTGCTGCCGTCGGGGTTCGATGCGGTGATCGAGCGCACGTGGACGCCGCCGCCGGTGTTCCGCTGGCTGGCGTCGGCAGGGCGGATTGCGGACGCGGAAATGCTGTCGGTGTTCAATTGCGGGATCGGGATGGTGCTGGTGGTGCCGGACGCCGATCGGGCGGCGGCGGCGCTGGTGGAGCAGGGAGAGTCGCCCGTTTTGTTGGGGCATGTGGGTGTGTCGGGCGGCGGGGAGCCGGCGGTGCGGATGCAGCTCGCACCGGTTTTTGCCGGGTGACGCAACGGGTGCGGACTGCCGTGCTGATCAGCGGGCGCGGCAGCAACATGGTTGCGTTGCTGCGCGCCGCCGCCGAACCGGCGTTTGCGGCGGAGATCGTGGTGGTGCTGTCTAATCGTCCGGCGGCGCCGGGGTTGGCGTTGGCGCGCGCGGCGGGGGTTGAGGCTTTGGTGGTGGACAGCCGCGCGTTTGGCGGCGATCGCGGGGCGCATGAGGCGGCGATCCATGCGGCGCTGGTCGCGCGGGGTGTCGGGCTGGTGTGCCTGGCCGGGTATATGCGGCTGCTGACGCCGTTCTTGGTGAGCGCCTGGGCGGGCCGGATGATGAACATTCATCCCAGTCTGCTGCCGGCGTTTCCGGGGCTGGACACCCATGCGCGGGCGCTGGCGGCGGGTGTGAAGTTGCATGGCTGCACAGTGCATTGGGTGACGGATGCCATGGATGAGGGTCCGATCCTGGCGCAGGCGGCGGTGCCGGTGCTGCCGGACGATAGCGCGGAGTCGCTGGCGGCGCGGGTGCTGGCGCAGGAGCACGCGCTGTATCCGGTGGCGCTGGCGTCGGCGGCGGGACGGGCGGCCGAGGCGGCGGATGGCGCGGCGTTTCTGCGTAACCCTTGCGGGAACGTGGTGGGCGGCGTGTCGGTAACGTTGCCTTAGGCCGGGCGGTTGCCATATTGCAGAGCTGGAAAGCGCCGTGTGTCACGCTGAGTGGGAGCTGCACCCCGGCCGTAAGGGAGGTTCTTCTCCGTCACGGTTGCGGGTTCTCGAGGCAGGGAAAGGGCGATCACGAAATTCAGTACAGTCCGCTTACGAATCGATAATTCCCGGTTGATGGGAAGATATTATCTCGCCACACGGCGAACGGGGTCATGGAGCAGGCGGGTTTGGACCACAGGTTTTGAGCCGGCCAATTCAGCTAGTACCGTGAGTCGTTCATTTGGGGGGTCGGGCTGGGCGTTGGCGTGCTGAAGCCCACGCTGCGCCTACGGCCGACCACGCAGTTTCAGTGACGGGGGCGCTATGCTTCCGGCGCCTTTGCTCTTGCCGATGGGGCGGGGGTGACCATAGAACGCACACCTGACGTTTAGCCTATGGGGATCCCAATGGCCGACCCTGTTACCACCCAATCCGAGGCCAAGCTGACCGAGGAGTCGTTCCTTGCGGACCGGCTCAGCTTCTGGGACAGCGTGACCAGCGCCACGTTGAAGGTGGCGGCCGGCGTGCTGTTTTTCTGCGCGTGGTTGTGGTGGTGCGCGTTCGCGGGGTTCGGGTTCCTCCACGTGCTGGTGCTGCCCGTCGTTGTGGGTGCGATTTTCGTTTTCCTGTAGGAAGGCAACCCTCACCCCTGCCTCTCCCGCACCGGCGTTGCGCTGGCGTTGTTGTAGGAAGCTATCGAAATCACAGCGTTGTGCTTGCCCACGCATCCTGCCCGCAGAAGCAAGGTCCAACACGAAGCACGCGAAGCCCACAAAGATCACGAAGATAGGCATAAATCCGATTGGCGCTGACGTTAGAGCGCGATCGGTTCAGGTTGACATGGTTTGAACGGTCGATCGCGCTTTAACTCGTTGTTTGAGAGCGTGAGCAACGCCGCCGGTTATTCAACCTCAAGCGATCACGCTCTGACCGTCGGACCACAAGCGCTATTTTCGCAGGCTGGTGCGCTGGTGCCGCACGTCATTGGTGGACTGCCGTGCACCCTTGTGTGAGCACACGGTGGCGGCTGGTATACGTCCTACGCCGCCTTCGCCATTCCACGCAGCACATAATGCAATATGCCGCCGTGCCGGTAGTAGTTTACCTCGTCCAGCGTATCGACGCGGCACATCACGTCCAGCACATCCACGGCCCCATTCGCGCGGCCGATCCGCAGCGACAGCGCCATGCGCGGCCGCAATGCTTCCAGTCCGACGACATCGATCACTTCGTCGCCTTGCAGGGCCAGCGAGTAACGGGTCACACCCTCCGGAAAAAGCAACGGCAAAACCCCCATGCCGACCAGGTTGCTGCGATGGATACGCTCGAAGCTTTCGGCAATCACCGCCTTGATGCCGAGCAGCATGGTGCCCTTGGCGGCCCAGTCGCGACTTGATCCCATGCCGTATTCCTTGCCGCCGAACACCACCAGCGGCGTGCCCGCCGCCTGGTAGCGCATCGCGGCGTCGTAGATCGGCATTATTTCGCCGCTCGGATAATGTTTTGCCACGCCGCCCTCGGTGCCCGGTGCCATTTCGTTCTTGATGCGGATGTTCGCGAACGTGCCCCGCATCATGATTTCGTGGTTGCCGCGCCGGCTGCCGTAACTGTTGAAATCGCGCGGCGACACCTGATGCTGCATCAGGTAGTCGCCCGCCGGGCTGTTCTTGCTGATGTTGCCCGCCGGGCTGATGTGATCCGTGGTGATATTGTCGCCCAGCAGCGCCAGAATGCGCGCGCCGAGAATATCGCCCTTCGCCGCAGGCTCCGGGGTAATCGTTTCGAAATACGGCGGATTCTTCACATAGGTGCTGCCGCTGTTCCAGCGATATGTTTCGCTGCCCGTTGCCACCCGCAGCGCCTGCCATTCCCGGGTACCAAGCGTCACCACGCCGTAACGGTCGAGAAACTGCGCGCGGGTGACATTCGCCGCGACAGACGTTGCGATCTCGTCATTGCTCGGCCACACATCGCGCAAATAGACCGGCTGGCCGTCATGCCCGGTGCCGAGCGGCACGGTGGTGATATCGTCGCGAATGTTGCCCAGCAAGCTATATGCCACCACCAGCGGCGGACTGGCGAGGTAATTCGCCCGCACATTGGCGTGCACCCGCCCCTCGAAATTGCGGTTGCCCGAAAGCACCGATGCGACCACGAGCTTTTCGCCTTCGATCGCATCCACCAGCACCTCGTCCAACGGCCCGGAATTGCCGATGCACGTGGTACATCCATATCCCACGGTGCTGAACCCCATCGCGTCCAGCTCGGCCTGCAAGCCCGCTTTTTCCAAAT
>Ga0116228_10001549_pt1 | contig 19222 bp, 18 predicted proteins | sample S1TSphfallax_2_FD_89694 | JGI IMG/M metagenome (GOLD analysis project Ga0116228, IMG submission 89694) | Host-associated microbial communities from peat moss isolated from Minnesota, USA - S1T2_Fc - Sphagnum fallax MG | ecosystem: Host-associated > Plants > Peat moss > Unclassified | place... | reverse complement strand
TGACCTGGACAATACGCAGTTTCGGCTTACGGCCCCAGCAGCGAATAGGCCTCCTCGGGCCCCTGCGTCGACAACTGCGCACTGTCCAGCGCAGCGCGGTCGCGGGGGGCGATTGGCAGCGTCTTGCCGGTGAGCGGGTCGCTGAAGGCCGATCGCGACAGAATATAATATGCCAGCGCCCAGCGGTCGGCATCGGGAAATGCATCCCGGAATGATGGCATCGGCGTCCCCGACAGGCCGGTGGAAATTGTGCGGTAGATGTCGGTGACGGCGGGACCGGATTTGAATCGGCCGCTCGTGAGATCGGCCGGCCGGATTGGAAATCCCCAGTCATCCTTGAGCCCGGCCGCTTTCTCCCCGTCGCCGCGGCCGCTCAGGCCATGGCATTCCCAACACTTGGCTTGCGCCCAAACCCGTTGCCCATGCGATATGAGTGCCGCCGATGGCGGCGGCGGCGTGCCGATCTTCATCGGCGCTTCCGGCGGTTCGTCGAGGAAATAGAAATCCGGCTTTGTGGGATCGGAACGGTCCGCCGCCAGCACGTACTTGATGTATTGGATGACTGCCAGGCGATCGTCGATTGGCAACTCGAACCAGGCCGGCATGGCGGTTCCTCGCACGCCGCGCGTAATGGTACGCAGAAGGTCGGCATCGGTCGGCAGCGGCCCCTTGGTCAGGCGGAACTTGAATTCACCGAGCGTGAAGTTGCGCGGCCGTTGCTTGTACAAGAACGTCGCCGCCGGGCCGTTGCCATCTCCCTTCGCACCGTGGCAGCCGATGCAGCGCCGTTCATAAACCTGGCGTCCGGAATCGATCCAATCCTGCGAGCGCGGCAAGGAAATCCGCGAGCCCTCGATCTCCTGCGGGTCGAGCAGTTCGCGCCAGCGGCCGCGATTCATGCCGAGTTTCTGCACGTAGGCAATCAACGCGGCTATGTCCTGAGTTTCGGCCACCAGCTTGACCGTACTGCCGCCATATTCATCGTTCGGTGTCCAGACCACCGGGTTCTTGCCTCGGGCAGTAAGCGGAATGAACAGCAAGCCCTGCGCGCTCGGCGTCAATTTCACTTGCTGCTTGCTGGCAAAATCGAAGTATTTCGCGGTAACTTCGGTGCGCGCCAGGGCGGCCGCGTGGGTTCCGGTTCGGCTGATTGGCACGCGACCGGCCGGTTCGTCGAACAGGCCGGAAAAACTGACCATTACCGATCCCTTGGTGATCATCCGCGGATCGTAGAAATGTGCCAGGTGCCATTCGTCGCTGTATTTCAAACCTTCACGGGCCAGGTCTGGGCCGATGCCGCCGGGGCCGAACAAAGGCGGATTGTCGAAGGCATATTCGCCGGGTGCGGTGACCGGCCCCCATCGGCGCGTATCGGCGGAAAGCGGCCCCCACGGGCGGCTCCATGCCGTCACCGGCCTGACATATTGGGTATGGCAAAACGAACAATGTGCGCGCTGATAGACCGCGCGTCCCGCTTTCTCCAGGGGTGTGTAGTCGGTGGCCTGCGTTGCAACCCACTTGAGCTGGCCAAGATCGTTGCGAACCACCGCGGTCACCGCAGCGGCCGGGTGCGGCGGCGCCGACGGTGCAAGCATGCGCAGGCCCCCAGTCACTACGGCGAGCGAAAGGCTGGCGGCGGCCGCGAGTGCAATGAAGGGCGGGTTCATGATGCGGTGTCCGCGGCCGGCTTTCTGGCGGGGTTCGGCGAGACGTCGACCCCGGTGTTGGCGCCTGACATTTGTTTCCCCCGATTATTGTTCCGCTCTCCGCGGTTTAAGCCGAATTCGATCCTGCGGCTGTCGGCAGTGTGCGCATTGTGAGTGTCTAGAAGTGGCGTTTCCGCGGCGCCGCTATTTCAGAGGCCCGCCATGTTCATGGCAACATCGCATTACAGGTCGCCCCGACAGCAAGGTTCCGCTTTGGGGAACCAAACTCGGATGCCGGAATGTCGGCGCTCGGGCAGGGCAGAAATTACGTCATGTAACGTCTCCCACAAATGTTCGGTGTAGCGGCGCACTGCTACGTGCCGGCGTTTTATCGCACTCCTGTTGCGGCACGGTCCAATGAATTATTCCGCCAAAGATGATCGAGTGAACCGATAAGCGCCCGATCCGGCATGCGGAAACCCATTTGCCACCGGCAAATCGCCGGTTTTTCGAACGACCTCGATAATTTTCGCGAATGCTCTTGCCGAACAGCGTGTAAATTAGGCTTGACAGACTGATGCCGATGCGTAGGGATGTCCTCAACAAAGGCGGCCGGGCTGAAGTTCGGCTGAAATTCGGGTTTAATCGGGCAAGGCAAACGCTTGACCGGCAAACCGGAGAGGGGGAGGGGGCGATGGCATCTGTGACGCCTGCGCGTATTGTTGTTTCAGCCGCCCTGGCCGCGGTGATTTGCCAGTCTGCGCGTGCGTATGAAGTTACGCCGGTTTCCGGTGGCGGCACTATTGCCGGCCAAGTGGTTTTTCACGGATCGGTGCCAACGCGGCAGATCATACCCAACAAGGACATCGAAACGTGCGGCGGTCCGCGCGAGGATGCGTTGATCGAGGTCGGCCCAGGTCAAGGAGTTGCCAACACACTCGTCTATCTTGCCGAGGTGGACAAAGGAAAGGATTGGCCGGCGTCGTCGGGAACGCCGCAACTGGTCAATCATCATTGCCGTTTCGAGCCGGAGATGCAGGTGATCCGGCCGGGCTCGATCGCAATCGTCAATCATGACCCCGTGCTGCACAACACGCACGGCTATTACGGCCGCCGAACCGCCTTCAATACGGCGCTGCCAAATGAAAATCAGAGCATCACCGCCGAACTTATGAAAACCGGCACGGTGCGCGTGGATTGCGACGCGCATGGATGGATGGAAGGCTGGATCTTCGTGCGCGACAATCCCTACTACGCCGTCACCGGCGCCGACGGCAAATTCAGCATCACCGACGTGCCGCCTGGCACCTATAAGATGGTGACGCTGCAACCGTACGCGAACCTGGTCGAGCAGGATGTTACGGTAGCTTCTGGCAAATCGACTGCGCTGAACATCGAGCTGACGGCGCAGCCGGAATGATGCCGTTGGCGCCACGTGCGCGTGGTCGCGCCGGGCGTCCTGAGCAACCAAATTAAGGAACGGTCTGCACGCAGACGAAAAAATTCACCGAGGGGAGACAAGAAATGTCCAATGAGGTCGACCGCGAGCGCCGTGAAATGGCAACGGTATTGCGGCCAAACGGTGCCCGCCCCGACGGCTCGTTACAAATAACCCGCCGGCTTTTTGTGCATAAGGCGTTGTATGGTGGCGCCGCCGCCGGCGCGGCCGGCGCCGCCCTCACCGGCTGGTTTCCGCTCATCAATACCATGACCATGGCGTATGGCGCCGAGGCACCATTTTCCTTCGCCTGGATTTCCGACACGCATCTTTATCCGAAAACCGTCAATACGCGCTTCGTTGACAAGGCGACACGGGCCGCCAAGGAAGTGCAGGCGATGCATCCGCCCGCCGACTTTCTGATATTCGGCGGGGATATAGCCCAACTCGGGCGCGGCGCCGAATTGGAACTCGGCAACCAAATCCTCCAGGAAGTCAAGATCAAGAAATATTTCATCCCCGGCGAGCATGACTGGTATTTCGACATGGGCGCGAAATGGCGCCAACTCTACGGCAATCCGAACTGGACGTTTGACCACAAGGGCGTCCGCTTTATCGGTCTCGACACCATCAGCCGCGCACCGGACTATTGGACCCCGCGGAGAATGACGCCCGAGGAACGGATGGACCATATGGCGACATTGGACGGCACGGTCGCCGGGCCATGGGCCGGCGTCGGCAACGACCAGATCGCGTGGATGCAAAAGACACTCGCGGACTGGCACAAGGACGCGCCCGTCGTGATATTCAGCCACAATCCGCTCTACGAATATTATCCGCCGTGGAATTTCTGGGTGCGCGACTGGCGTGAGGTCAACGAGGTGCTGCGGCCCTACACCAAAGTGACGAATATCCACGGGCACGTCCATCAGGTGCTCTATAACGAAATCGGCACCATGCGATCGATCGGCATGCTGGCGACCTCCTGGCCCTGGCCGTACGCGCCGGAGGGCGTGCCGAAACTTACCGTAGAAATGATACGTGTCGATCCGGGCGACATTTATGACGGCGTCGGCTGGGGCCGGATCCATCAGACATCGAGCACGCGATTCGAACCACAATACATGATGTGGGGCCGTAAGGAAGTGTTTGCGCAATCTGCGCCGGACTCATCGTCGTTTCATCCGGAAGTCCTGCGGCCACGGATCGCCGACAATGGCTGGTTCTACCCGGATTGAACTCGATTCACCATATCATCCCGACAGGAGGATCGCCATGCAGGATTCGTATGCACATCGTGTCGTGAAACTCGGCGCCGGTCTGGCCGTGGCCGTGCTGAGCCTCGGTACTGCGGCGCCGGCCAAGGCCGACCGTACCCCGGTGACGCCGGCGCAATTGAAAGCCTACAACGACGTGTTCATCGCCGAGGTCAGGAAGGGCGACCTGCTGTTCCATGGTGATGCCGCCATGGCGAAGAAATTGGGCGTCACGCTCTCCACGACCGGTATGGCATGCGCCATGTGCCACCCCATGGCGTCCGACACGCATCCTGGATCGTTCCCAAAATTCCAGTCCACGATGGGCAAATTTGCGGCGTTGCGGGATATGATCAATTGGTGCATCGCGCACCCTAATCAGGGGGAGCAGATCGACACCGATTCCGAGGCGATGCATGCCTTGGAGTCCTATATTTATTGGTCCAACAGCGGATCGGTTTTGGATACGGGGAAGTATTAGGAAGGCTTCTGGTTGAAAAAAGAAAGCACGGACTTTTGCGCTTCAGCGGGGGCTACATGCAGGCATATGCCAGGCGCACACTGCTTTGTGGGGCATTCGGATCCGTTCTGTTCTGGGCCGGCGCGGATGCGGCCGATGAGGGCGCCGCGGAGCAGGAGCTCGTGCAGCGCCTGGTTGGCGGACCGGCCGTGCCGTCGCCATTGGTGCACGTGCAAATCCCGCCGGTGTTCGGCAATGGCTACAGCGTGCCGCTCACACTCTTCGTCGATAGCCCGATGACAACTGCCGACCATGTGCGCACGATCCACCTGTTTGCGCCCGGAAACCCGATCATTCCAGTGGCGAATTTCCGGTTCACGCCGCAAAGCGGCCGCGCCGCAATCGCCACCCGGATCAGGTTGGCCAAATCGCAGACCGTGATTGCGGTTGCTGAAATGAGCGACGGATCGCGGCTCATGGGCCGCGCCTTCGTGAAAGTCGATATCGACGGCTGCGCCTAACTTTTTGGTGGCCTGACATTTTGGGGAGACGAAGCATGGCCGGTGGCCAACCACGCGTTCAGGCGCCCGGTGAGGTGGCCAAGGATGAGGTGTTCGAGGTCAGAACGCTGATCACCCATCCAATGGAAACCGGCTTGCGGCACGATCCCGCCGGGCACCTGATCCCGCGCAACATTATCAACAGCTTCACATGCCGGTACAATGATGTCGTCGTGTTCAGCGTGGACCTGCACGAGCCGATGTCGGCCAACCCCTACCTGTCGTTTCACGTGCGCGCCGGCCAGAGCGGCCGGCTGCAATTCATCTGGGAGGAGGATGGCGGCGCGGTCTTCACGTTGGAGAAGCCAATTACGGTCGCGGCGTGAAAACCCCAAGCGCCGCGCTGGCTTTTGGCGTCATGGCCGGTGCCGCGCTACCCTGCGGCGGGTCGCATGCCGCCGTCTCCGCAACGCAAGGCCGCGCCTTGGCCGCTACATGCGCGGCCTGCCATGACACGGACGCGCGAGACGGCACCGCAATTCCGCCCATCGCCGGCATGAGCGAGACGCGCATGCGGGACCTGATGATGGCGTATCGTTCTGGCCAGCGTTCAAGCCAGATCATGCATGCCGTTGCGTCTGCCTTGAGCGCGGACGAGATTGCCGCGATCGCACATTACATCGCAGGTCAGCGCGCGGAGATGGCGCAGTGACGCGCGCGTGCACGCGGCGTGCATTCGGCGGTCTGGCCGGTGCGGCCTGCCTGGTTTGCGCGTCGAAGGCACCGGCCGCACCGGGGCCGGGGGCACCGCGGGTGGTGGTGATCGGGGGCGGCGCCGGCGGCGCCACGGCCGCCCGGTATCTGGCCATGGCGGAAAAACCGATCAACGTCACGCTCGTCGAGCCGAAAACCCGTTTCACAACCTGCTTCGGCAGCAACCTGTATCTTGCCGGGTTGCGCACGTTCGATTCGCTGACGCACGGCTACGAGACGCTTGCCGCGCGTTATGGCGTTCACGTTGTGCACGACCGCGCGCTGCAAATAGATGCGGCAGCGCGGCGGGTGCGGCTTGGCGGCGGCAATATAATCCCATACGACCGGCTGGTGCTGGCGCCGGGCATTTCGCTCCGGTATGACGGGTTTGCCGGATATAGCGAGGCCGCCGCCGAGGTGATGCCGCATGCATGGGAAGCCGGTCCGCAGAGCATCTTGTTACGCCAGCAGTTGGAAGCCATGCCCGACGGCGGCGTGTTCCTGATTGTCGCGCCGCCGGAACCGTATCGTTGCCCGCCTGGACCGTATGAGCGGGCCTCGCTCGTGGCGGCTTATTTCAAACAAAACAAGAAACGCGCCAAAATCCTCATTATCGATTCGAAGGACACTTTCTTCGAGCAGGACCTGTTTCAGGAGGGTTGGAACCGCCATTACCCAGGCATGATCGAGTGGCTGCCGGCGCAATTCACCGGCGGCATCCAGTCGGTGAACGCCGCCAAACGCAGCGTTAGAACTGCTAGCGGAACATTTACTGCCAATGTCGCCAATGTCATTCCGCCGCAGACGGCGGCGGCTTTGGCGCGCGACACCGGTTTGGCCGACGCGGGCGGTTGGTGTCCTGTCGATCCCACAAGTTTCGAGTCGCGGCTGCAACGCGATATCCACGTAGTCGGCGACGCGATTAACCCGGGCGCCATGCCGAAATCCGCATTCGCCGCAAACAGCCAGGCCAAAGCTTGTGCGTTCGCCATTGCGGCGGCGCTGACAGGTGCCGATCCGGTGCGGCCTTTCCTGTACAACACATGCTATACCTATCTGGCGCCGGACGATGCGGTGAGCGACGCCATCAGCTTTCGCGATAACGCAGGCAAGATCGCGATAGCAAACATAGAAATCAGCCCAGTTGAGACCAGCACCGAAATCCGCGCCAAATCGGTGCGCGAAGCCAATGGCTGGTACGACACATTCAGCCGGGATATCTTCGGCTAGCAAAAGTTTTTTGGCTCTTTCTTTCAAAAAAGAACGACTTGCTTTTACACCCTTTCCTCCAACCGCACGAGTATCTCCGGCAGCACCGCCACCTGCCGCGCCAACCGCTCCAGCATATCATGCCCAGCCCCCGCCGGCCGCGCCGGCAGCGGCGCACGCTTTGAAATAGCCGTCAACGCGGCCACCACCCAGTTCCCCAAAGCCCCACACCGCCCCGGCCCGGTGAGCGAAATCGCAATCAACCGCCCGGCGATGCGGCGCAGCGTCGCGTCGGCCACAAGCACGGTGTTCAGCGCCTCACGCTGACCTCGTTTCGGTTCCTGCATGGCGCGCGTCAGCGACGCTTCCAGATTATTGCTGGCAAGTCCCGCGGCACGGCGCGCGGCTTCGGCATCGATGCCAGGAGCAGGGTTCAGCACGGCGGCGGCGAAAGCGGCGTGCGCGGCGATGGCCGCGTCGAGGTCGGCGCGCACCCGGTCCGGCTCCCAGCTTGGCCATAGCAGGATGTTGGCTGCGACTGCCAGCAGACCGCCGGCGATGGTGAAGCCGGCGCGGGCCAGCGCGATATGCCATGGGCTGCCGCCCGGATGAATATTTTCCACCAGCAGAATGACCGTCGGCGTGTACACAGCGATATACACCGCGTAGCTCACCTGCCGCACCGCCAGCGCCAGCGCACCCAGCACCGGCAGCAGCCCCGCCACATGCATCCGCGACCGCATCAAGGCCGACAGCAACGCGGCAATCAGCCCGCCCAGCAAGGTGCCGGCCACCCGCTCCAGCGTGCGCTGCCAGGTGTTGGCGAAAAACGGCTGCATCACCAGCACCAGCGTAATGGTCACCCAATGCGTGTAGGGACCGTGCCAGATCAACGTGGCCGCCAAAGTCGGTGTTACCACCACGGCGATCCGCGCCGCATGTCGCAAGGTGGCGCTGCGCCAGGTTAAATTCGCGCGCAGCGGACCCATGAAACGATCGCGAAACGGCACCCCGATTTCGCCCTGCGGACCGCTGCCCGGCAAATATTGCGCGGGATCGACATATTTGGTGGCGACGCGCAGCCGGTCAGCAATAACGCCGGCGAACGCGGCCAGCGTGGGGTCGCTACACAGATCAGCCGTGACACGGTTCAACGTCGCATCGAAACGCAGCTGCCGGTCCAGCCGCTCCCGCTCGGTGGCCCGCGCCATCACCGTCAGCAGCGCCCGCAGACGCCGCAGCATCGGCACGTGCCGCGCGCGGGTGGCCGACTGCTCCAGCATGTCGGTCAGGCCAATGAGCGCGCCAAACACCTGGTCCGCCGCCTCCAGTCGCAACAAATTCTGCGCCCCTGGCCCGCTGGCGGAGCCGCGCGCCGCCACGGTGTCCATCAGCGTCACCCGCGCCCGCTCGATCGCCTCGCGCACCGCGCCGCGCTCAGCCCGCGCCGCATGTTCCCACGCATCCGCCGCCGCCCCGGTCTCGCACAGAAGCGCCACCTCGCGGGTCAGCTTGGCCAGCTCGATCCACACGTCCGCCACGGCGCGGCGCGCCGGCCCATACGGATAGATGCGCCAAATCGCCAAGGTCAGCAGCAGCGCCCACAGACCGCCGCCGACGAATACGGCGCCGTTCAGCGTCGACTGCCGCAAGATCAGCGGGTCGTCGGTGCCCAGCAGCAGCACCACCGCCAGCAAATTCCCCAGTGCCTGCAGAGGCTGCCCCCACACCCGCAGATAGGCGCACGCAAACAGAGCGGGCGCAGCCGCCGCCACCACGGGAGCGATCCCCGCCATGCGCAGCCACTGAAACAGGCTGAGGATGGCCCCGCCCGCCCCAACGAAGGCCAGCAGCACCGGCAACCGCCGCCGCATCGGCCCCGACGGGTCGCATATGCACGTCAGCAACGCCCCCAGCGCGGCCAGCGACAGCACCGGCTGGTTGAGCCACACGCTGAACGCCACCGGAATGGCCGCCGCCAGTCCCGCCCGCACACCCTCCACGAGCGAGATGGCGCGCAAATCCAGGCCGGTCGGCAACCGCCGCGGGTCGGCGCCGGGGTTGCGGGGGCTGCCGCGCTTGGCCACGCGGTCAGCGGTGATTGAACAGGGTCATCGCGCCCCATACCAGTCCCACCCCGCACGCCGCCGCAAGGCTTGCCGCCAGCGCCGGCCCGGCACGGTTGAGTCGCGGCAACAATCGCGGCGCCAGCCACCACACCAAAAACGGCGCCGCAAACGCCAGATCCACCGGCAGGAACCGCCCCCTATTGGACGCGGCAACCGCCGCAACGCCGACCAGCACGATTGCCTGCGCCAGCGGCGCAACCGACTCGCCCAGTCCCAACAACGCTACCCCGGCAGCCGCCGGCGCCAACGCCGCGCGCCACCAGTGCGGCGCCGCGCCGGACACCTCCAGCGCCGCAGCTAAAGCCACCGCCGCGGCGACCGTCGTCGTGCCGCCGTCCTTGGCAGCTATCCGGCGGCCCAACGCCGTGGCTGCCATAACGCCCAGGATTAATGGCACCAGGTTGGCGATCGCCGGTCCGTCGAGCGGCGCCCCGCGCAGCCACCATGCGGTCGCGATGGCATACAGCGGCAGCGCCAGCCACCCCGGCAGCGGCCTGCGCCCCGCCTGCATGTATAGCCCGAGCAGGATGGCCGCGCCCGGCAAACGCGCCACCGGCGCCGCGGCGGTAACCGGATTGAGCGGCAGCACGAGCGCCAGCCACCCCGTCGCCACCGCGATCACCGCGCCCAACGCGGCCCGCGTCGGTGCCGCCAGCCGCACCAGCAGCCCCACCCCGAACGCGGCAACCGGCGCCCGCCACACCGGCGTGACGGCAACGCGCCTCACGAGGTGGTAGATTCTGGCAAGCTGCTCATGCATTTAGGCGGCATGACCGCCGCCGCCCGATGCCGTCAACTCCGCTGTGGCCAACTCTTCCATTGCCAACCCTGGCATGGATAGCAACACGGAAGCGCGCTCCCCCGACGACGCGCCCGCTCCCACAACACCGGTGCGGGTGTGGGACATCCCCACCCGGTTGTTCCATTGGGTGCTCGTGCTGCTGCTGCTGACCAGCTACGTGACCGCGCAATTGGACGAGCTCGACTGGCACATCCGGTCCGGCGAGTGCATTTTGGCGCTGCTGCTGTTCCGGCTGGTATGGGGCGTCATCGGCAGCGACACGGCGCGGTTTTCACGCTTCGTGCGTGGCCCCGGCGCGGTCTGGCGGCATTTTATAGCGCATGACCCGAACGATACGGTGGGCCATAATGCAGCCGGCGGCTGGGCAGTGCTGGCGATGCTCGTGGTGCTCTGCGTGCAGGTCGGCACCGGCCTTTTCGCTGACGACGATATTAGCACGCAGGGCCCGTTCGGCCAGTTCGTGGCGCGGCCGACCCGCCTGCTGCTCACCGGCCTGCACCAACGCAACGTCAACATCCTGCTGGCGCTGGTGGCGCTGCATGTGGTCGCCATCGCCCTCTATTGGCGAGTGCGGCGGCAGAACCTGGTGTTGCCGATGCTGAGCGGGGTGGCGCGATTGCCCGCGTCAGTTGCGCCGCCACGGTTGCGCGGGATGATACGGGCGGCCGTGGTATTCGCCGGGTCTGCGGCGGTTGCTTACTGGATAGCTTCGTTCAACCAATGATGAAGCAGGACGTTAGAGCATTTTCAGCCTGTCTGGAATCGCTCGATTGAGGCGGGCATCTTGAGGCTGATACAAATGTTCTGCAAACAACAACCTGGAGCGGCCCGACGGACGCTGGCGATTTTCCAGTCAGGCTGAAGCCGCTCTAGGAAGTAGTTCTTTTTTCAAAAAAGAACCAAAAAACTTTGGTAATTGGTTGCTTGCCCGCTTCGACCGGCACGTCTCACGCGCAAAAGTTTTTTGTTTCTTTTTTGTCGAAAAAGAAATACTTCCTACGCTTCCTTAACTCTTGCTCTAACTTGCGACCTTGACCTTCTCCGCAGACTCCCGCGCCCGCGCCGTAATCGGCGCCAGCGTCTTTTCCGCGAGTTGCAGCCCGCTTTCCACCAGCGCGCCGCCCTCCGTCAGGGCGCGGCTCGCGGCTGTACGGGCGTACTGTGTCTGCAGCTCCATCGCCTCATGAATGCTCTTTACACCAGTCAGCGCCCGCAGATGCGCAATCGAGGCCTCGAATTGCGTGCGGTTTGATTCGGCGGCGTGCGCCGCGAGGGTTTTCAGCCCTTCGCCATAGATCTGGCCGGCTTTCACCACCGTCTCCAGCGCGTCGCGCTGCACTTCCGCATAGGCCCGTGCCAACTCGGTGGCCTGGGCGAGGCTGCCGGTAACGTCGGCCTGAATGTTCTTCAGGCCGCTGGCTGCCGCTTCGGCCGTCTGCTTGAGTTTTTCGCCGACGAATTCAGCCTGCTTTGCCGCTCGCTGTTCTGCGTCCACCGGGCCTGGCGCGCCGTTTCGCGCGGCCGAACGTTCATTGCTTGCCATCGTGTCCTCCTTATTCCCTGCCAAGGGCATGCGATGAATATCCCAGTGCAGCCGCACCGGGAGGCTCGGAAAATACCTATGACTGCGAACCCGACGGCAGTCCCGTCGCACTTCGGGGTTGACAACCGGCCAAAGCATAGGGACCGTCATGAACCCGAATAAACCGGAGGAATTTATGGAACCGAGGTTAATTTCGATAGCCCGGCTTGCTTTTATCGGCCTGTGTGCCGCCGCGGGCACCGCATCGGCGACCCCGTTGCTGGTAACACAGAGCATCGATGAGGCGAAAACCGTGACGCTGGCCGGCAATACGCGGCCCGAAGCCCGGCTCAGAAACGATCGCGGCGCGGTGCCGGACGATTTCAGGCTCGATCACATGCAACTGCTGCTCAAACGCCCGGCCGAAACCCAGGCGGCGCTGCTGCACTTCATTGACGCGCTGCACGACCCGGCCTCGCCCAATTTCCACCAATGGCTCACGCCGGAACAATTCGGTGAGCGATTCGGCCCCGCGTTGCACGATGTGCAAGCCGCCACCGACTGGCTTTCCAGCCACGGCTTCCAGGTGAACGGCGTGCAGACCGGCCGCATGATCGTCGATTTCTCCGGCACCGCCCGGCAAATTCGCGAAGCCTTCCACACCGAGATTCACAATCTGGACGTGCACGGCGTGCCGCATTTCGCCAACATGAGCGATCCGCGCGTTCCGCAGGCGCTTGCCGGCGTGATCAACGGTGTCGTTTCGATGCACGACTTCCGGCCCCACACCAACTTCAAGCAGCGTGCCGCCTATACCTTCACCAGCGGCGGCGAAACCTTCCAGACCGTCGTGCCGGCCGATCTCGCAACCATCTACAATCTGAACCCGCTGTTCAGCGCCGGCATTTCCGGCCAGGGCCAGACCGTCGTGGTCATCGAGGACACCAACGTTTACAGCACCACGGACTGGAGCACGTTCCGCTCGACGTTCGGGCTGTCCGGCTACACCTCTGGCTCGTTCACCCAGGTGCATCCCACCGGGGCCAGCGCCTGCACCAATCCCGGAACGGTCAACGGCAATGAAGGCGAGGCCGAACTGGATGCGGAATGGGCGAGCGCCGCGGCCCCGAGTGCCGCGATCGAGCTCGCCTCCTGCAAGGACACCACCACCTTCGGCGGCCTGCTCGCGCTGGAGAACCTGATCAACGGCGCCAGCCCGCCGGCCATCGTCAGCATCAGCTATGGCGAGTGCGAGGCGGAGAACGGCGCCAGCGCAAATGCCGCCTATAATTCCACCTATGAGCAGGCGGTCACCGAAGGCATATCGGTGTACGTGTCCGCCGGCGACGAGGGTGCGGCCAGTTGCGATGCCGACGAAGCGAAGGCAACGCACGGCATCGGCGTCAGCGGCTTTGCCTCCACGCCGTACGACGTTGCGGTCGGCGGCAACGATTTCGGCGACACCTACGCCGGCACCAACAGCACCTACTGGAACAGCACCAACGGCACCTATTACGAATCGGCAAAATCCTACATTCCCGAAATTCCCTGGAACGATTCGTGCGCCAGCGTGCTGATCGCCACCGTCGAAGGCTACAGCACCACCTACGGCTCCGGCGGCTTCTGCAACAGCTCGACCGGCGAGAAGGATTTCCTGTCCACCGCGAGCGGTAGCGGCGGGCCAAGCGGTTGCGCCACCGGCACGCCATCCACCACCGGCGTGGTCAGCGGCACGTGCAAGGGCTACGCAAAACCGACATGGCAATCCCTGGTCGGCAACCCGAGCGACGGCGTGCGCGACCTGCCGGATGTGTCGCTGTTCGCGGCAAACGGCGTGTGGGGCCACTTCTATATCTATTGCGACTCCGACACGAGGGACGGCGGCGCGAAATGCACCGGCGCGCCGAGCGGCTGGTCGGGCGCCGGCGGCACGTCGTTCGCCGCACCGATCTTCGCCGGCGTACAGGCGCTGGTCAACCAGAAGCAAGCCGCCAAGCAGGGCAACCCCAACCCGGTTTATTACAAGCTCGCCGCAACCGAATACGGCGCCGGCGGCAGCAGCTCCTGCAACTCCAGCAACGGCAACGGCGTCGGCAGCACGTGCATCTTCTATGACGTCACCTTGGGCGACATGGATGTGAACTGCACCGGCACGCATAATTGCTACCTGCCCAGCGGCAAGAACGGCGTGCTCTCCACCAGCGACAGCAGCTACCTCAAAGCTTACGGCACCGGCACCGGGTGGGATTTCGCGACTGGAATCGGATCGGTCAACGTTACTAACCTGGTGAATAATTGGTAGAAGGAAGGAGGGCAGCAGTTCTTTTTTGAAAAAAAGAACCAAAAAACTTTTGGTCCCTCGCTGAAGCGCGTTTTGTTACGGCCGCGTCAGCCATAGGAGAAGAGTTTTTTGGTTCTTTTTTTCAAAAAAGAACTGCTTCCTTACCCGTACTTCACTCACGCTCCGTAGGCAAGCTCCACAAATGTGGTAGTCTAAGCCATAAATTGGCGTGCTTCGCTAATCCATCCGGCGGAACTAGACTGGCGTCAGTAGCAGTTCAATGATATCAATCACTTGTTAGCCAGGCCGCTCTGGCACGGATGCTGCAACTCCCTGGTCAGGCCACCACAGGCCGACCCAAAGAACCAAGGAGAGCACCCATGACGACCATCACTTTCAACGCCCTGAACACCACTGGCCGCGGTTTCAACCGGCCGGCCACGGGACATCATGCATGGGACGAGGGCACCGTGCTGGCACGTGTGCTCGACGTCGCGGGGCGCGCGTTCATCGCGGCGGTTCCGTTTGCCGCCATCGGCTGGATGTTCGTTGCGCATTGAACCGACGCTTTTTGAACCCCTAGAGAGAGGGACCTGACGAACATGCGTAAAGTGCCTTTTTTCCTTGTGGCCGCTCTCATGGTGGCGCCCGCGGCGGCCCACGCCGGCTGTGTCACCGGCGCCGCGGTTGGCGCCGTCGCCGGCCATTATGCCGGGCACCACGCGGTGCTCGGCGCCGCGGCCGGGTGCGTCATTGCGCACCACGAGGCGGTCAAGCGCCGTCGCGAGGCGGAAGCCGCCGCTCGCGCCCAGCAAGCCGCCATGGGCCCCCGCCAAATGTAGTTCCATACGAAGCCGCAAGGGGTTGTCCCGGCAACCCCGCCCGGCGCACCCGGCGCTCCGCGAGCGTTCAAGCCCCAATCGGATAAGAGTTTTGTTTCTTTTTTGCAAAAAAGAAATACTTCGTCGCTTCCTTGATTGAGGCCGCCTGGGTGATCGGGTTCGCCGGGCGGGCGCGCGCGGATTAGCTTATCGCGTCAGGTCCGTTTGCCACTTGGCACGAACGGCATTGAATTGCCCATGGAGTCGTCCGCCAGGGGCTCGGACGTTACGGGGGCGTTGATGTTGGCCTGGTAGTCCGGTTCGCCGATGTCCTGGTTCCACTTTTCTTCGGTCTGCAGCGGCGCGCTGGTAAACAGGGGTCCATTTACAAGGTCGGTGATGACGGCGATGGAAACATCGGGCGCAATTCCCGCGGCCTCCGCCTCGGCGATCAGGGCGGTGATTTTCGGCTGAAACCATTCGTGGGATGTTGTCTGAGACATGAACTCTGATTGAATAGTTTGGTGAGCCCGACGCTATTTCATGTCAGAGCCATACAAGAGATTAGCGCGACGGACGCGGAATGGCAAGCTTACCGCCATAGCGCGTTGCCGTGAGGCGAGCGGACACAGCGCATGATTTGGTGTCCATGTAGCCATGGCCGCGCAAATACTCACGGATGGCGGCATCACCAAGGGCGGCACGCTTGCCTTTTTAGTAGACGCACCAAAGCGGCCGCGCAGGTGAGGCGCGCGCGACGGTGAGCGCCGCCTCCAGGTCGGCGTGGCTGCCGAGCACCGCCAGAATCGTCGCCGCGTCGGCGGTCGTTTCGGTGGTGGCGTCGGCAAGTGCTGCGGCCAGCGCCTTATCGCCGACATTTCCGAGAATGTAGGCCGGCTTCTGCGGGCCGATGTCGAGTTTTGTCCTCAAATCAGGCGGGGGCTTTGTGAGCGCCTTGATCCATTGGTTCGCTTCGGGGCCCGCCATCGCGATGTTAAGAGGCGTGCCGCCGACGCTCAGCGCGAGGCCTTCTTGCGTTCTTCCCACCGCGGCGATGTCCGACCGTGGGATGCGGGCCTTGACGGCGCCCCGCAAGATCGGTTCGCCGGCTTCAAGAAGCAATTTCGTTTCGGCAGTTGCGCCACGCCAGTTTACCGTCGCAACGGTCTCGCGCCCCATGCCGCAGACTCCGAATGAACGAGAAAACACAAATTATCGTTGCTACGCCGGAGCTTACGCCGCGTGCCCGCTGGCTTCCCCCACCGGCCACCAAACGCCGATGGAGGAAAGCCGGACCCAAGGCACCTCAGATTGGCGCCTCGGTTAGAACTTCACCCATACGCCGCCGCGCCAGTAGCCGCGGCCGGGATGGTCGCGCCAGACATAATGTTCGCCGGGGCCCCAGCGCCAACCGTCAGGGTGGACAACAACGCCATACGCCGGTGCGTAAGCGTAGGGGTGACGAACATGCCAGCAGACACCCTCGCCATTGCAAGCGATTGCGGCTGACGCCGTGGTGGCCGTTGCGGTGAGGGCACCCAAGCCCAGCAGGGCGGCGGCAGCCAACTTGGACCGTGTATTCATAGCTAAACCTCTTCATAAACAACGACCTGAGTGTACGCACCTGCCGACGGTGCTGTCTACCTCCGGTCGGGGCCATTAACATGGTGAGCGAAGCGGCGCGGGTCCATCGCGGTATCCCGGTCAAACATGCGTGACGGCGAAGCAGCGATGCAGTAGGGTGGAATGCCCTTTGCATTCAACATCTTCGCAGCGACAACGCGACTCGCTAGATCGTTGGCGTCGCCCCAGGAGGGACCCGTGGCAGAGAAGGAACAGATGGCGGCGCAGATGGCCGGCAAAGGCGGGTTCATCGCGGCGCTCGACCAGAGTGGTGGGTCGACCCCCGGCGCGCTGCGCGCCTACGGCATTCCCGACGACGCCTACCATGGCGACGCGGAGATGTTCGGTCTGATCCACAAAATGCGCGTGCGCATCATGACCGCGCCCGCGTTCACCGGCGACAGGGTGATCGCCGCCATCCTGTTCGAAGGCACCATGGACGGCGCCGTGCAAGGCAAGCCGACGCCGGCGTTTCTCTGGCAGGAGCGCGGCGTGGTGCCTTTCGTGAAGGTGGACAAGGGCCTCGAATCCGCGTCCGACAGCGTGCGCCTGATGAAGCCGATCCCTGATCTTGATACGCTGCTCGCGCGGGCCGCGTCGCTCGGCGTGTATGGCACCAAGATGCGCTCGGTGATCGACGGCGCGTCGCGCACCGGCATTGCGGCCATTGTCGCGCAGCAATTCGACATCGCCGGCCAGATTGCCGCGCACGGGCTGATGCCGATCGTCGAGCCGGAAGTGTCCATCAAGGCGCCCGACAAGGCGGCCGCGGAGGACATTCTGCTGGACGAAATCCACACCCATCTCGACGCGCTGCCGCCCGGCCGCCAGGTCATGTTGAAGCTGACTCCGCCGAACGTGAGCGACCACTACGCGCCTCTGATCAGCCACACGCGTGTGCAACGCGTGGTGGCACTGTCCGGCGGCTACCCCCGCGACGAGGCATGCCGCCTGCTGGCCACCAACCACGGCATGATCGCGAGCTTCTCCCGCGCCCTGATCGATGATCTGCGCGATTCGATGACCGAGGCGGAATTCGACGCGACATTGCGCGAGGCGATTGACGAAATTTATGACGCTTCGGTGAATAAGGTTTAGCGCGAAAAGGTTAAGGAAGCAGTGCTTTTTTGAAAAAAAGAACCAAAAAACTTTTATTCTTTGGGTTTGGTTTTGTTCGGGAGCGGCGCTCCAAAGCGGGAGGTTGCGCGGGGTCGGAGGCTTCGGACTATTTTCATTGGTAAGGTCTTGTGCTGGAAAGCGTTTTGCTCAAGCGTTTTGCTTGGGTGGGACAGCGGGTCAAAACTTCGGCCTTGCCTGCAAGACCAAGCTAAATTGCCCCGACCCAAATCGGGCGTTGCCGTGTGGTCGGTGCAGGCCAAGCGTACGGTGTCAAATATCGCCGCGGTGCTGCGCAGAACCTTACCCACATGTGAACCGTGGGCTTACCTCGATGACCCTGGCATACTCTCTGAAGGGGTGCATCCAGTTATTTGGGCGGGATCGGCAACGGCGAGGTTTAGCCGCGGCATTGACCGCTGCCGCAGCAATGTGTGTCCAGGAGGATCTGCAGCAAGTGTGCAGAGCCTGGCGGTTGGGTGGGAAAGGCGTCCCTCTCACGGCATGGGTGTCCGGCGACGCCTATAGTTCGGGCGGGGCGCTGGCCTTTCAAGCACTCCAATCGATTGCGCAGCTTGAGGCAGAATTGAATGATGACGTTCCGCTGGAGATTGCAGGGCATCGGGGCACGTGAGGGGCAAATTTTCTTCGCTTCAGTAAGGGTTATCCATACTTCGTGACGCAGCGGCCGACGAGGACACATGATTCGCCTGGACAATATCAGCAAACAAAACGGCCGTCGGCTCATCTTCGTCGAGGCCTCGGCGGCCCTTCAGAAGGGCGAGAAAATTGGGCTGGTGGGGCCAAACGGGGCGGGCAAGACGACGTTGTTTCGGATGATTACGCGCGCGGAGGCGCCGGATGAGGGGCAGGTTCTGACGGATCGGGGCGTCAGCATCGGGTTTTTCAGCCAGGATGTGGGAGAGATGGCGGGGCGCAGCGCAGTGGCCGAGGTGATGCAGGGCGCGGGCGCGGTGGCGGACGTGGGCGCGGAGCTGGCGACCCTGGAGGCGGCCTTGGCGGACCCGGAGCAGGCGGACCGGCTCGACACTATTCTTGAGCGGTTCGGCGAGGTGCAGGCACGCTTTGAGGAACTGGGCGGCTATGCGCTGGAGGGGCGCGCGCGCGAAGTTCTGGATGGGCTCGGATTTAGCCAGGAAATGATGGATGGCGATGTCGGCAAGCTGTCCGGCGGCTGGAAGATGCGCGTGGCGCTCGGCCGCATTCTGCTCATGCGGCCCGACGTCATGCTACTGGACGAACCGAGCAACCATCTTGATCTCGAAAGCCTGATCTGGCTGGAGCAATTCCTGGCCGGGTTCGACGGCGCGTTGCTGATGACGTCGCACGACCGCGAATTCATGAACCGCGTGATTAACAAGGTGATTGAAATCGACGGCGGCAGCCTGACGAGTTTCTCCGGTGATTACGAATTCTACGAGCAGCAGCGGGCGCTGAACGAAAAGCAGCAACAGGCGCAGTTCGAGCGGCAGCAGGCGATGCTGGCCAAGGAAATCAGTTTCATCGAACGTTTCAAGGCACGAGCGTCGCACGCCGCGCAGGTGCAAAGCCGGGTGAAGAAGCTGGAGAAAATCGATCGGGTGGAGCCGCCGAAGCGGCGCCAGTCACTCGCGTTCGACTTCCCCCCGGCGCCACGGTCGGGCGA
>Ga0116228_10001548_pt1 | contig 19227 bp, 7 predicted proteins | sample S1TSphfallax_2_FD_89694 | JGI IMG/M metagenome (GOLD analysis project Ga0116228, IMG submission 89694) | Host-associated microbial communities from peat moss isolated from Minnesota, USA - S1T2_Fc - Sphagnum fallax MG | ecosystem: Host-associated > Plants > Peat moss > Unclassified | place: USA... | reverse complement strand
GTTGTTGTTGTTGTAGGTGCATATGCAACTATACCAAGAAAAACACTGATACAAAAAACTGAGAGAAGTGGGACCCATCCATCCATCGATCCATCATTACTGCAGTCTCTGTTCTCTGAAGGGATTTTTTTGTAATCCAACATTTTGATGTTCTGTTTTAATGTTTCTTGCATGTTTTCTCTTTCTTCTTGCAAGCTCATTTTGTTCAGGTTTGTCTCATTTCTTGGAGAATCTAGGACTTAGAGGGGAGAGGAGATGTACACCAGAATCAATTGTTGGGTTCTTTGAGTTTTTTGAATGTTAACTTATTGTATTTTGGGTGGTGTTGTTTTTTCTGGATCTAGATTTGTCTTCTGGATGTTGATTCTCTGCTTGATGTACAATCTTCTGCAATGCTTGTTTCTGTTGGTGATGTGCAATGAAGTGAAGGACCAAAGAACTGAAGAGTTTTGTTTTTGTAAAGTATGGATTTGCACTGTTGTCTCACTACAAGAATTCTCCTTTGTTCTGGACTCAGACCACCCTTGATTTCCAGGTACCATAACCAAATTCTTCCTGTTCTTTTCTTCTACTCCTCATTTATCCATTAAAAGATCCTGCTCTTTGCTTTGACCAGATCTACACTGGATAATAATGAAGCTTTAGACTCCTCTCATAACTCATTCCATAACTGAATGCCATCCTGCACGATGGGTAGTGTGGAGATAGGATCATAGGATTACTGGATCTTGTAAATTTATCTATTTTTAATTTCTGGTTTTTCCATACATGCAACTGCTAATCTGAAGGCTGCCTTCAGCAGAATAGAATCTCTCCATCTGTGACTAGCAATTTAGTAGCAGATCTAGCACTTGTACATGGAAATCAATGTGGAAAAACTAATTGTAAATTAAATTGCAAACTTGTGTTTTCCATAGTTGCTGTATTGCAAGGTTCACATTTTTAAACTTTTTTTAGGAACTAGAAATAAATGTTCCTGACAGATTGGGAGTGACAACAGCTCTAGTCTCTGCAAGATGCAAAATCTTCTGATAACTCATGAGCAGTGGCAATTGAAACATTCTGAACTTTTTTTTGCTATATCGTCTCTCTTTAGGGAAGTGAAGGTGCGAGCACCCTCCCCACCCTGTTTAGTTCTGGGATCCTCCTCAGGACTTAGACTGTTCTTGCCTGGGTGAATCCATCACTTTGCCTTCAAGTTTTGCAAGTCTTAGCTTTCACTTCTCTTCTTTTTCCAAGTAATCACTACTATCAAGGGGATCTCAATCATGGGTCATTGCAAACATTGCCCATGTTCGCTCACGGTTCTTTCAGCTCTTTTCTGCTGTTCTCTATCTTTTTTTTTGCCACCACAACCCATGGAAATCCATTCTCCTACTCTCTCTGCTCAGTAGCCGTCTGTGTAAACATCTCCTAAGTATCACAATCCCTTATACTATCCTCAAGTCTGCTTTCTGAAACCCAGGGCTTCAATACCCAAGTAACCAACCACCCATTGTTCCATATATCATCATTCCTTCTGCAACTTCATTATTGGGGCACAGCATTGAAAGAATGGTTGTTTCAACCAAAATATCCACATCTTGAAGGAACACAATGAGAATTGTTGTTTTGATGAAAACTAAACATCATGAAATAACCCACAATTGACAGTGATCGACCACTGAAATTATCCTGCAGATCTGATTGCAGCAAGGTGTATCTGCAATTTATATCACACCAGAACATTCATTCATACTCTGTGCACCTTCACATAGTACCAGCTGCTGTAGAATTATGATAATTGCATACAGCAGCTCAAATTTGGAAGATAGATAGTTCGCTAGGAGATGGCTGCAAATTTTTCCAGTTAAAGGCTCTTTGGGAGCTTCAGGAGACAAATTTGATGAACATAAAAACATCTTACAATTTTTCTAGTGTAACTGGAGAGGACATTATAATGTGCAATTATTCCTCCTCCCTGTGAGCAGTCATTTTGTTTTCAAGTTGGGCCTTACAAAAACTGTGGAGCCCTTCTCTTCTGGCTTTATGAAGGTTGCATTTTTTTTTATGCTGCAAAAAGCCCACAGGTGAGAGCATTACTGAAATCAGACTTGCACTCAGCTCTTGCCTCACAGGCACTTATTTCAGTAATGTCCTCACCCTCAGGCTTTACCCTAAACTTATTAAACACTAGGAGAGTATAGTTCATGCATATGATGTGCAAAGCAAACATGCAATGATGGTGAGTTGAGGGCAAAAACTGTGCATCAGTGACATTATGTCACTTACAAAATTTGCACAGCATCCATTCCAGATTAGGACAATAATATAAAGTTGTAATCCACAAATGTTATGTGGTGCAAAGTAAACATGCAATTGATGCAAAGAGGGAGATTACCCATCATCAGCAAAATAATCCCTTCATGAGGTTTACAGCTTTTTTTGGGTAGCAGATTACAAGTGTATAATCTGCATCACTGAATCCATTTCAGACAAGGATATACTAAATGGCTGTAACTCTTTGAGTAATTAGCAGCCCTTGCCAGTAGTTTTCGCATCCAATGAATGGAAACAGCCACATGGACATGGGCATTTGGGTTTTGCATCAATGGAATTGGACATTGTAAAATGGGATTAGAGAACAAGAACATATACTAGAAAATGTGGGCACCTAGTATGAGTAAAATAACATTCAAAGTATTGGTTTTGCATACATTTGTTGGGTATCTTCATCAACTGGAAGTATTTTTTAAGGCATTTTTTTAATAGTGAAAACTAGTATAAAGATAAATATGAAACAAGGGGAAGAAATGACAAATATGTTGGAATGTGAAGCATGTGTGTGAGGCCACCAAAAATGAAGCATGGCAATTGGGACCAGAGAAAAACTTGTTGCTCACCAAGAAATGCAATGTGAAGAATGGAAAGATTATTGGATAGCCAACGTGAAGGCTATTGGTTTCCCAAAGGAAAATGTGGTGTTGATTGTACATAGCATGAATTTAACAATAAAACGGTGCCAATCACTCATAACCCATGAAGATCATGGTAATATGTTTTGTGAAATTCACTAAATTGGATTGTTAGTGCAAAAAATGACGTTCCACATAAATTTGGTATTGATGTCAAACATAAAACACACTACATATTTGGCATCAAAGCTTCACAATTACGTGAATCAAAATATAAACATTTGTGCATTCATCTTATATGCATGTCTTGTGGGCCTATGGTCTTCCAAGGAACTGAGATTGTTGGGTTTCTTTATTGAGTAGACCCCATAATAGATCATCAATCAACAACCCAATTGATGTTTCACACACTGAAATGCAAAGGCATATTTTTTTCTGGGGTGTTGTACATAAAAGTCAATTGCGTTGAAATATTCACAACTTGTATGGGCTTTCAAGTTGAATGCAACAAATTGGATTGCAAGGGAATTGGTTTTTTCACTATTTATTTGTTGTGGCATTCCAATTGCAATTTCTTGTTTTGATGAAATTGGGGCACAATTTCCTCTTTGGTTCTTCAATACTAGTTCACGATCAATTTGTTCTTCTTCCATAGAGGTGGTTGGACACAATTAGGGAGAGAACCAACTATACATATTGCAACATAATACCTTGGCATCCTCAACATTAATTAAATTACTTGTAGAAATCTTGCAATTTTCAAAAAAATGTTTTCTTGAAAGAACAAAATTTTGTGAAGGAAAATTCAAAATATATGAAAATATTCTTTTTCAACATGGAATCTTGAAATTTAATTAATTATTTGACAAACATGTATTGAAGTTGCCCTTCACCTATGGCAATGCATACAAGCTACAAAAGAAGGCATTGTATGGAATGGGGTGCAAGTATAAGTCCAAAGGTGGAAATATCCACGAACTAGTAAAGATGAATACATGTCAGGTGTGTAAAAGACACACTTTTAGATGCAATGGGTGATTTTGAAGTTTACATGCATGTTGGTGCTTGCTTTATGACTTAGCCCTATTGTAAACCATACACATAGTTTTCAATCTTGCATTTTTTGTATTGCATAAAAGGACTTATGAATTTCAAATCTTTTTGTTAATTTGCATTATTCATGGATGTATCCAAATCTATTTGTTAAGTGCATCATTAACACCTTAACTTGGGTCATTCTGCCTTACCCCCTTAGAGATTGTAAAAGGGGGGAATCATAGTTTATTACTCAACTTTTACCCCCTTACTCCTTAGTTTTACCCTAATACGTGCCTAACTAATTCCAAGTCACCCTCCCTCCAAGCATCATTTCATAACGCATTAACCTTACTCTAATCAATTCCAATTAGAACCTTCTTCTTCTAGTAACTCTCTTCCTTGTCTTTGAGTCATTAATTCCTTTTTCATGTTTGTTACAAATAGTAATCCTATTTTTTTTTCTAACCATTATCTCTCTTTTGGTTTCTTGATTATAATTCCTTTCTCCTATTTATTATGGACAATAGACCCATTTCTCTCTAACAACCCTTTCCTCAACTCACTTAACTAGATGCAAACCTAATCTAGTCATACTTCCATAAACATCATTTCTCATGCAATCCAGCAAGTTCTTGCACACATAGTTCTTACATCTTCAAGGAAAAGGTATTTAATGTATTGTTTATAATTCAAATACTCCCAATTCTTGCTCTAATTATCTCCTAGCATTGGCCTTTGTATGGTTTTCCTTTGCCACACCTCCTAACTCTACAACCATCCACACCTCCAAAGCTTCTACCTTGCACAAAATGACATGTTCACATACTCCTTTTATGGGACAACTCACCCCAAGTTCACAAATTTTCTTGTCTTGACAAAAGGGTAGCTCATTTTTTCTTGCTCCTAGGCCAACAACAACATTAAACAACTATATTCCTTTTATATTCTTATCTTTTTACTTCAACAACAAGTTCAAGTACCTCTTCTTGATCTCCCCCTACTCACCTCCAATTGTCATACTTAGGGAGTGCCTCCATTTGAACAACCACCACCCCACCATTTGATGATCTTGCCATTAATCTCTAGGACATATGTTGATTAGACTACCTCTTGAGAAGTTTGCTTCTTCATGATGCTCCAACCTCCTTCTTCTCTCAACTCTCTCAACCTCTCATGATGCCCCAAAACACCACTCCCATCCTTATCATCATTCCTCCCTCCTCACACCCCTTCATGTCCCATGCACTTAGGGAAAAGGAAAAGAGGCCAACAACAATTTTCTTTCCTCACACCTCCATGGAAACACCATCATCACTTTTTTGCCCTAAGCTTAATTATTATAAGCTTCTAGGAAACATACTCCCCCATTTGGACCTCTTTATCTAGCAAGTTTGGTTAGGTTGGACAAGGATAAAGTACTCAACCTCATCTTAATCCAACCACCCTACTCATCCCCTTATCCTAACTAGGCCACCCACCCATCAGGTCTTATTGGGATAAGGTCATATACACTAACCTAACCCATTAAACCTTATGGTTAATCCCAAACCTTCCTTAGTTGTCCTAGCCTTCCTAATGAAAATTGGGTTAAGCTAACTTGGGCCCAACATTGTTGTTTTAATATAATCCTTTACAATGGGTCATTTGTTTGATGTATCTGGATCCTACAAGGATTACCTTACCATAAAGTTGGTTTCGTCATTAAATAGTGAAATGAAATTTTGTGAAAATATGAAGTTGACATGTTGAAAATCATTATGATTATCATATACTACACTTTGACTAATTTCATTATTCATATCACAATATTATAGTAGATGATGAAAATAATAATAATTTAAAAAAATTAAACAAATTCATTTTTTGAAAATAAATAATTATTTGTTTTGTCAATGTGGAAATTGACCCTAGGCTACAATAGCTATTAAGATTGGTCAACATTTTGTTGTGTTAGGGTGCATTTAATTATTGTTGATTATGTGTTTCTTTCTTGTTCAATTATGGTTTTAGAACAAACATAGCTTTTAAAGGCAAGTGGTTCATTACCAAGATAGGTGCATTTAAAGCTTTATAAAAAATCAATTGATTTTGACCCATTTAACCTCTAAAAAATTGGGGTACATGATTGCAACATATATGTATTTTATATTGTTCAATGGTTTGTTGTCAATAATAAATGTCCATGTGACATTGATTTGATTATTCACTACATTATTTTGTGGTTGTGCATATACTTGGACATGGAATCCAAAGGAAAAGATTGTCTTCAAATAACATCAATAACATATTATTGAAAAAGTTAAGAAATGAATTAACATTTTGAGGTTAGGCACATTGTTATGCACCGCCCATTACTTTGACAAAATAACATGAAAGGCCACAATAACATGTGCCTTTTTATGTCCATGTTATATATCATAGCATAATAGCAGGTTCAACTAAAATTATTTTTAAAAATCAAAGCTGAAAATTTAGAAAATTATTGATTGCCTTGTTAAAAAATTTAAAAATATTGTGGCAAAATGTTGAAATACAATGAAATTATGTATGTTTTGTCAACGCATTTTTATTACATATTCATTTCTTGCACCCACTACCTCCCACATTTCCCTTATTATTTAATGCATCCCATGTTCACTCACAATTAACAACGTGACTTATGCTCTAACAAAGCTTGAGCGCCAAACTTGACATTTTCTACCAATTGGAAAAAATTCTCACACTCACAAGGTTGCTTTAGTTCCAATTTATGATTTCTTGCTTACAACTTGCTTGCAACATGATTAATGATTATGCACTCCTCTTTGTTATTCTTGAACTTTTATTATATAAAAAATTAGTATGATTTTGAAAGTGTGTTTTGAATAATAGTGATGTTTGTTGTTATGTGGAGCTTGCTTTTGGCACATTGTTACATGATTTTGGAAGTTGTTATGTGAAACTTAACAATGTGTAGAGTTGTTTGTGGCACGTTATGGGGTGCATAATGGTTGCATCGTGGAGTAAGGAGTGTAAAACCTAGGCCAGCCTAGTGTGACGATGTTGTCGTGTGCTTGCTTATAATGCACAACACAAAAAATTTGCCAAATAATTTTTTTGTTAAAAATTGCCAAATTTCTTTGTTGAACACCGAACCTTACTTTTCAAAAATGAATAAACATTGGGCATAAAAGTGCCAAACTTGCAATTTTATTACCATAATAAAATCAAAATTGAAATATGGAAACATATGAAAGAAGAAAAAAGTAGGAAATCAAATTATTAAAATGATAAACTTCCATCTCTTTATCATTATTTTTAGCTTTTTCTCACGTTGTGAAAGTGAAGCTTCAATTAAAGTTTAAATAATTACTTAACTATTAAAATATGTTCCATAAATCTAAAGTTTTTTTCCCAACCATGGGGTTCTAGTATTTTAATGTGTGACCAAAAATTTAACACATATTGCAACTAAAAAAAAGAATCAAAATTCATTTGATGTGCAACTGAAAAGTTAAAGCATGTAAAATGGAAATAAAATCTCAAAAAGTATATTTTGAATATAACATTTGGAGTAATTATTTTTTAAAAAATTTAAATTAATGTGTGGCCAAAAACACAATATATGCAACCATGGTTTGAGTAAAAGGGATGTTTTACAATTGGCCTTGTAATTCAATTTTTGAGTTGCAATGACCACTTGCAACTCACCATATTTGTATGATGTGAATGTTATTAAACAAGTTGCATGAGTTGCAATAGATTCAATTCACCATATATGCGGTGCAATCCATTGCAATTCAATTACAACTATTTTGAAATAACTCATTTTCAACCACTATCCAACTCCGCTACAACTACATCCATAACACCGTGCTAACATTACTAATATTCATCCATCCATTAAAATTTGACATGTGGCACTATGATGACTTTTGGATATATATTTATAAATCCATTTTCAACTAGGTTTGTCAATTACAAACATCATTTACAACTAAATTAGAACTGAAATGTATTTTTTACAATTGTCCTCCAAAAAAATTGACATCAATGTTGCAAATGACATCCATGTGGCAATAGGTTCAAACTAAACCTACCATTATAGTTGAACATGTTTTCAACTATAATTAGTTGACATGGCATGGGTGGATGAACATCATTTGTTTATATGTCATATCATCCATACCTATCTTATAACATTGGATCATCCAAATTTGGATGATCCAATGGATTAGAACTTGCCATGTCATCAAATCATGGAAAAATGAAATTATTTTTTATCCAAAAATACTTTAATCTTGTTGAATTATATAATGTCACATGGACATATGTATGCACGCATGTGTTGTAAATTTGTATACAATTCTATCAATAAAGTTCATGTGTTAGCTTGAATGTGGTCATCATAAGTTGAAATAAAATAAAATAAAATAATAGTTGAGTTAAAGTTGAATTTTTTTTTCTTTTTCATTTTTTGAATTAAACATTTGATTGTACTAGTGCAAATGTTGTAATCATGTGTAACCATATGAAAATGCAATTGTGACTAAACAAGTTGAAAATAAACCATTTATAAAAGTTGAAAACAAACAAAACTGGATTGCAAAATACAATTCTAAAATACAATTAAATTAGTGAATGTTCAATCATAATAAAAGCAACAATTAGTTTTTAAAAAGTTATAGAATGCATAAAACAAAATATATTTTGATTTTAAATCCATCAAAAACATATGCCGTTAATACTAGATCATTTAGCACCTACTTAATAGTAATGTACAAACATGGACCCATAATGTGGTAGTTCCTAATACATCCCAAAGGTGCTTTTGGACCAAGTCATTTATTTCTTTTACAACAAACAAAAATATGTTTCCATTTAAAACCTCCTTAACAACTACTAAACAATAGTCTTAATCAATTGAAGCAACATTGAAAAGATTGACACTTTTGAATCTATCAACTTGACCACAAATATTACAAGGTGAAAGCATAGTAAGGTGGAAAACTTTGGGTGTTTGGGTATCCATTTTAATGAATTCCAATTTTTCAATTGCAACTAATTCCAATTTATGCGTGCAAATGATGGAATGGGAATCACATCAATAATGAATTCATACATCAAAACACAATGTAAAATTTTCATGGCAAAACTTTTAATATCTAATTTGTTATGGATTTTTAATTTGTACAAAACATTTGTTTAGTTCCAAAATAAATGAATAGGAATTCAATACACTTCCATATAATGTCCTTTAATGAATAAAAGGACTCAATGATTATATGGTGTGGTGACATTAATACTAGGGAAGATAATTTGAGGAGATGATGATTTTTTTTGGGATGTACATCAAATTATGATGCTTACGAAAGAAGTCATTTATTTTTGAAATTAATAATTTAGATGTTCATATTTAAAACAAAATATTATGATAAGATAATCTAAAAATGTTTAAATCATTATGACAAATATCTTATGACACCTTACCATATGGCGCATGTGATTCAATGTATTTTGCTTTCATCTTATTTTATTAATGTATTTTAATTTCAAACTAGACTTCCATGATGTGCCATTTGTATTCCACCTTAATGTTTTTTCACCTTTTACAAGAGCTACCTTCACCAAGTCTTACCCCAAGTGCACCCTTCCTAGGTGGCCTAGGAACCGGTTTGATGGTGACAAATGCACCTCCTTCACATATATTCAACACACCTTGTTGATTAGGTAATTTTGCCTTACTTAATTTAACATCATTCATTCCACCTATGATACATAAATGAACATATGAAACAAATGTATTGTTTAAGGTGCACAAATGTCAAAATAGTCACAAAGAGGAGTACCAAGAAGTGATCATTTTCAAAAAAAAATTATGATGGTGGGGAAGGCATAAAGAGGTCAATCAATCCTTTACCATGGCTTAGACATCCTAATTGCCAACATGTGCAAACAAATTATGTGAACTTGAAAAGTCAAACCTAAAACTTGAAATTAACATACTCAAAATTGGAAAAATAGACTTGCAACATAAAAAATCAAACCTAGAGCTTCAAAAATAGACTTGAAAATTCAAATCTAAAACATGAAAAAAAAATTACCCCATGCATGAATAATGAAAAAAATGCACTAAAAAGGTGAACAATTGAACATGGCCCATTTATAATTGTGACTTGCATGCATTAATTGTGATGAAGTTTAATGTATCTTCTCCTCATTATTTGTGATTACTTGCATTGAAACCAAATACTTAGATAATATCTAAATGATTAAAAAAATGTCAATGAGTAATAAGGAAACTTGGGGAATGGACTCTATTCAAAGGAGAGAGTGTGCATAAAGAAAATGAACTTAAATATGTCAAATGTTTAGATAGTTTTAAGATCGGCTTGCCACCTATCCAAGGTCACTAGCCCAATTGGGATGTCAACTAATTTGCAACTACGTAAATTCAAAAGATCATCATTGGATTTCAACTTCAATGGATGTAATTTAAATTTTGAATTTATTGCCAACACATTCCCACCACTACTTCATTCATCCAATTTGGAAACCACATCTTTGAAAATAGATTAACATTACCATAGTAGTTGAACATTTTGCTTACCCACTTACCCAATATTGACTCACCTAGGTAATTTGGTTTAATCGCCTATTGACTAGGTTATTGATATACAAAGGTACCTACCCTATCAACTTAACTACCTCGCTTACCTATTTACCTACTTATCCACATTTTTGTAAGATATTTTGTCATGACAATTATTGCAACAATTTTACTATGATAGATTAAAGTTATTGCAAATGCGCCCTGACTTTTAAATGTAATTTATAATAAACATGAGGATAATACATTAGCCCCTAGAAGTGAAGAATGCAAACTTGTTTGCACTTCTCGCACGTGATCCAAAATCATTGATTGTGTGTAAGTGGGCCAAAACTATAATACACACAACTTTCAAACCAGCTTTCATTATGTGCATGGCCAAAATTGCAATATTTGTATATAATCATATCCTTCATTGTGTGGAAGGCCAAAATTCATTTCAGCCAAGAAAATTAAATATCCCTAATTATATATTATGCATTAATGGGCCAAAGTTAAAATAGAATGATTAGAAATATTGATCCCAAATGCAATACCAACATTCAAGGATTAACATGTATTTTCATCAAAACCTTGAACATTGCTTAGATAGCTAATGAAAAATGCCTATCAATACTTGCATTTTATTTCTTTGCATCATCTTCAATGGTTATAAATTCAGGTGGAACAATGAGTAGGTAGGTAGGTAGTGCACCAAGGTGGTTTTATAATGTTTTGACTTATAATTAGGAATTGTTGAATAATAATTTGAACTATTTCAATATTCAAGATATCAAGTATTGAATAATAAATTGTAAATACCATCATTTGGTATATTGAATGATTCATGTGAGTATTGATAAATTATTGAACAAATGAATATTGAACAATATGTTTCAGATTTCATAATTGAATATATTCAACAATCAACTAATAAATATTTAAAATTACTCATTAATTAATGTCCATCAATTTAATAATACTGAATAATTGAAATAATTTTGAAATTTTATTGAATATTTAGTAATAATAAATTTTATTGTCACATTGCACGAAGGAAGATAAAATAATTTAAATTTGCTACATACGCATGTTTATGTTTCCTTCCTCTTTGAAATTTCATAAAAGCATCACAATCCTAATTGAAAGTTGTGTTATAACAACACATGGAGATTTTGTTAACTAATGTATATATTAAAAATAGTCAATATATTGTAATTGATATATATTCAAATAAATTGTAAAAACTTATTTTGAAAAGGAAATTTTAATAAAACCCTTTGGCTAAGGACAAAATCTTGATAACTAAAAATATATATAATTTCAATTTGAAAAAAAATTAATCATATTTTTATGATCTTGCTTGTATTAACTTTTTTATGTTGTTATTTATACCTATAATTTAAACATCGTAAGAAATGAATCTATTATGTGAAATTATTAATTAATGATTACTACAAATGTTAATTATTATCGAGGTTTTTTTCCATTTTTTCAAGTAGCCGGATTAATGATCATCCATAGAGGGAAACAACCAAACTTGTCTAATAGTCAAATAACAAAGCAAATTTTTTGCACAATCTCCCTAGTCTTGGCAACCAATAGGACTTCATTGTTTCAATATGGCAATTTTTTCATTTTTTTCCCATAAAAAACCTTTGTCCAATTGGCATTGGATTTTACTTTGTCACCATAATGTGAAAATTTGCCAAAAAAACATTGATTATTACATACATAAAAAATGAAACAACCCTAAGGCTACCTTCAAAGTTGTAAAAAATGACATAATACTTGGTTCTTTCCAATATAACAAACATGTATTATAACAATGTTGTCCCATTTGTACTTGTTATTTGTACACCTCAAATGAAAATATAAACTGACCAAAAATGAAAATTAATATTGACTATAAAAAATTGTGTTTGCAAAAACCTCACCACTTTGCAATTAAGGCTTTGAAACAACTAATCTACAACTATGTTACAACTATTTCATAGGAATAAGAGGAATTAAAAAATAAAGTGTCATGTCAAAACCTTGTGGAATTCTATTGTAGTTGCATATTACTCCCAAATGCAACCCTATACAAATGAATGTGCACATCATATATATGGCTTTGGTCAACCATGTTTGATTTTGTTAACAAGTTGCACAAAAGTCACATAGGATAACTATAATACAACTACAATAAATGAAGTATCATTAGCAACTTCTTTGCAACTCCTTTGCAACTATTATGTTGGATTTTCATGCAACTACCCAAATACTAGTTACAACAATAATATTTATTATGAGCCTATCATATAATTAGTTATGACTACAATATATATATGATTACTCTTATACATTAGAATCTAAATTCTAGATTAATAGTTAATATACTTGGTAGATAGACTATGTTAAGGTAAAAATCATGGCATTGATTATTGGTCGGCGATTGAACAATTTTGGATTTTTATTGTTTATTGTCATTTTGTGTGATGTAAATCATTATGGAAATGCCAAGGTAAGCTCTACATTATATGTTTCAACTCTAGGAGGCAAAAGAACAACATAAAAGAACCACAAAACATGTCAAAATCACAGTGTGTTCATTTTAAAAAATGACCTTTTATTTTTTAACTTCATATTTCTTATTTCATGTTCAGTTATAGTGATTTAAAATGTTATGGGTGCACTGAGTTAAGATCTACATTAATAATTTAAGTTATAGAGGTAAATGAATAACATAAAAGAGCTATGAATAAGATGAATGTGTTAAATCTTAAAGTGTGAATTAAGCTAATGACCAAACATTGACCTTGATTACTTTTGACAAACCATTTTGTTTTTTGGTGTCCTTTTTGAACATTTTAAATAGCTATGGGTGCACCAAATCGAAGTTTAAATATACTTGAAAAGCAAATGGACAATGTATTAAGATTTAAAGCTCTTTGAAAATTTAAGTTTTTTCACTAGCTTGTCTTGTAATAGTTGCAAGTAAATTTCAACTATCATGCAACTAATTTTTTTTAATTTCATACTGTTTGTCCTACCTTTCAAATTCATAAAATACATAACTAAATACATTAAAAATATTAAAAATCAAATGAAAGTTGGAATAAACTAATAAAAAAAGGTTTGGACCTAAAGGTTAAACCTAAAACAAAATGAGAACATCCCAAATGACCTGTTTATGTAGCCTAAGCCTACCTACCTATCTACCTAAGTTTAACTACTTACCTACCTAGCCTAAGAAATGTAAGTAATAATGCCTACCTATTTTAGGCCTACTTACTTATTGACCTAAACGCCACATGTCAACATCTTATTGGCACTAATTTGAATAATCTAAATATATTAATTAAAATATTAAATATTGAAATAACTTTCAAATTGCCACATGTCCATTGATGATTTGTTAGCACATCATTGCCATGTCAACACATTGTTGTGTACGTAGTTATAATGTAATGGCATAGTAATTGCAACGTAATGGAAAAATAATTGCAATGATATAATTGTAACATAATTGCACAAATTACATATGTATATGGTTTCATATATGATGAATTGTTTCATTGCAACTTTTACAACTCATTCGATAACACCCACATTGTAAAAATATGTTGAGTTACAAGTGGTCATTATAACTCAAAATTACAACTAAAACCTAGTTGCAAGCTTAATTACAAAACATTTAATTTTTCATAGTGATTTTATAAGGCATCTAGATTACATCCCAAAATTAACAATCATTATATCACTAGGTTTAAATAAAAGATATTTAACAAAATGAAATACCTTAATTTTGATGTAAACTTAATTACAACAAATGATTATGGAAGACATATTGAAATTTTTTATTGGTAATGCCACAAAATTTTAAGTAATGCAATACCCACATAAAAAGAATTGTTAGGTCATTACAAGTTTTATCCACTAGCAATACTTGCTTCAATAGAAAGGTTTTATTAATAAGTAAAGTTTTAATTAAGAAGTAAAGAAAATTTGTTGATAAGTAGAGGTTTAACCATGGAGTAGAATTTTTTTGTTGAAAGGTAGAGGTTTAACCAATAAATAAATCAGTTTTACTAATAGGTATGGGTTTAGTTAGGAAGTAAATAGGTTCATTGAAAAATAAAACTTTACCTAAAAAAGATAGAGGTTTAGCCAATAAGAGATAGAGATTTTGTCTAAAGGCAGAGGTTTAACCAATAAGCTATAGATGTTTTGTTCAAAAATAAAGGTTAATAAGAGATAAGGGTTTTGCCAAAAGGTAAAGGTTTAAGTAGGAAGAGGTAGAAGTCTTGTCAATAAGTAAAGATTTAACCAATAAGAAATATAACGTTTGCCAAGAAGTACAAGTTTAACCATGAAAATATAAAGGGTGGGTAGGAAGCATGGATAAGTAGGGGGGTTGGTTGTTAGTTGGTGGGTAGGGGCTAAGATGTAGGTCAAAAGGGTAGTTAATAATCCTTTTTTTTGCTAATTAGAAATAACCAATTGATATATGTCAATAGGTAAAACTAAACACATAATGGAAAGTTTAGGGGAAATTTTGTGATTTGTTGCCACATCAACTTGGATTTAAAATCATGTTTCGCCGTCCCACATAATCAATAGTAGCATCCATCACCATGTGAAGCCAATGAATTCCATTGGTCATAGCTACCAAGAACACCTTTTGCCCCTTCTATCACCACATTTTCATTTTCATCTTCTCACTATAAACTACTAATTATATTCCATTACTTAAGTTAGGCTTTCATTGTTAGACTATTATGTTTTGGGTTTGTCTCTCATTGCCAAATCCTATTAATAGCTTGTTATATATACAAGTAATTTATTAAAGGAAGGGATGCATAGCAAATGTCGATTATAAAAAAATTGTGGATTGTGGTTGGTTTAATGGGAGGATCAATTGTTTTTGAATCTTGATTCAAGGAAGTGAGTTGTACAATCATAATTGTAAGGAGTGAAAGATAAGTGAGTGGAAGAGCCCTTTGTTTAAAGTGATTGCAATGTACATCAACTTTCAAGACTTTGGAACTTAGAACTTAAAAACATGTGCCATGGACTTTATAGTTGGAAATGTTATATTTAGGTTTAATTTTTTATGTGCACACTATAATTTGTTTGTGTTTTTTTTTATACCTTGTGTTCTTTTACAATTTCTTGTGAAAGCTTGTTGTTCACCTCTTTATGGGAAAGGATCTAGTGCATCTTGGGTGGGCTTAAGTTTGTTCCATTTTGTTTTATTATGCCTTCATATTGTGTGTCAAGTGAAGCACTTCTTGCAACTAGCATGGTGATTTTTTAGGGAAAAAATGTATTCACCCATTTGTGTTAAAGATTTATTTTCAAGCATCTCATAATGATGATGTTTTTACACCTCTCTTGAAGCTTACAAAACAAGTGATATTTTTCAAGGCATCTTCTTTTGGGATTGTTGCCATAGGGAAAAATGTTGTCATGATAGAAAGGAGTAACCCAAGACTGAAGCTCATTTGCCCTAGAGGTCTTCCAATAGGATTTCCTATTGAGTTGTTAGATTACATGCTTGTTGAAACCTCGTGAAATGAAAAGAGTGAAATGCAAGAGAAGAATAAAAGATCTTACGAGGTGTCACAAAATCCAAGAATCTTGGGCATTGAAATTTCCCTGGGTTGAGATTATTCGAAGAAAAGATGAGGGTGTGCACCATGTTTGTTGTTTGTGTTGTAGCAATGTGTGAAAATGAACCTTTTTTCTTGTGCCCAAGTTAAATAATTTGGAAAAACATGCAAGGAAGACTAAGATTTTAAGAAATTTGCTGCATTTTGGAATTAAACATGGTGAGTGATATACTAACAAACATTGCCCAAATTTGAAGAATGAAAATAAATTCAAGGAAAACCAATCGTTCTTGTGATTTAGCAAGTGCAAGGTGATGTGATCAGTGAAAGTGGGAGAAGAAAACAACTTTTCACAATCTCCCATCACTTACAAATGGGGAGACCGATGCTTGAGTACAAAGAACTTGAACTTATTTTCAATTTTCTCAAGGTACTAGTGATGCCACGCAAACATTGGTCAAATTTAGTTGGTTCATGTACATGGAAGTGCTACACAAAGCAAATTGAGTAATTTTTAATGCCCCATATCTTGTTTTGTCTTTTGATGAAGTTATTATTATAAACAACATTTCATGGATCTCAGTGCATTGCTACATTGTTCAAGATTTTGTTTGATGACACATTTTTGTGTCATTGGAACATGTGATTGAGGTTGGGAATATTTCTACAAGATTGAACACTTTGATCATGGGATCATTTATGGAGAAAGGTGGGGTGTCGAAAAAACAAATTGCAAAAAAAATCTTGTCCTTTGGATGTTGATGGAACTTGTATGATGCATGTGAGTTTCATAACCTATTTTTCCCTTGTAACAACTTGTACGATAATAATCAATTCAAAGTTTATGTTGTTCAAAAGGCTATTGAGTTAAAAAGGTGGAACTAAAATTATTTTTTCTTTGTAACAACTTGTAAACAAAATGATTGATTTGGTTTTGCAGCATTATGTCTTTTGAAAGGTTCAAGTTTAGAAGGGTGAAAACAAAAATGATGTGGTTTTTCATTGATCAATTTATTTGTGATCTCATAAGTTTCCTATATGTATTGTGTTGGGGATTTCACAATTCTAGGTCATGACAACCACGTGTATTCACACGACCATTATTTGGACACAATAATGCATATAAACAAATTTTTGGGGGGGACAAAACATATTATAATAACCAAATTTGTGGTCTATTATTAAGAAATGGGTGGAAACTTTGATGAAAATCTAATTTTTCATGTAAATGAATTCATAGGTTTTAATTCAACATGTTTTAGTATTTTATTAACTTTGTTGTTTTTTCATGTTCCAAGGTAATATAAATGGTATAATGACAAGGATCAAATAAATGTTTTCACCACACATGGAAGGTATCTATTGTATTTATGGCACATCATACAAACCTTGCTACTTAGACCTTCACCCGCTAGTTTGTGGTGTCAATAATTGAAAATTGTTGCAAAAGTTTTACAACTTCTTTGGCCACAAATTAAAATGCCATCATGAGCTTTTCAAGCCTTCAAAGTTGATGGACACAAAAGGCAACAAGATATTAAAAAACATCTAGACATGTTGGATTTCCATTCTTATTTTAACAAAATGAGTATTTTCCAAATACAAGACTTTGCTTGCAAAGATGTTAGGAAATGCATATGAAATTTCTCAAGCCCGAATTAACTTTGATTCATCATGTGATGTGCCCATTTTTCTTTGCCTTGCATGCTTAATGCCCTTGTTAGAAATGCATCAATTCAACAAGATTTCGTAAAAGAGGGACATTTATGTATGTGACTACATTGGGGTCATCAAACTCTTTCTACACACTTTATAATGACCCGTAGAAAACATATTAAAGCAATATGTGAGACATGTAGAGGCTAGCCAACATGGTTTAGTGTCCTTCACATGGGCCAATGGGGGTCATAACTTGATTTCAACAATTTTAATAGTGTACAAAATTTATAATTTCAATGTTGGACAAGCTTTTACCATGCAATCGTCATTGACCCAACCATTGCACAAATGGTCATGTAACCTATGAGATTTTTTCTCAATTGGTGGTTTATACAAAGGCATCTTGCAAGGGTATGTATGTGTAATCAAGCCATTACATTTTATTAGATCATTTTTTGCCAAGTGATGTTTTTTCAATTTGTAATTAATCTATTTATCCTCATGTGAAGTTGTGTGGTTATCCTATAGTGGTAGTGGAGGCTTTAATTAAGGAGCTATCATCAATTTTTAATGTTTTACTTAATGGATGCCATAGGATAAGTCTATCCCCAATATTAGCTTCAAAATGAATGTGAGGAAAGCTTTATGAATCACATCAAGTTCATAAATGCACATTACTATTATCGATGAAAATTTGACATGCAATCCCCACCCATTTGATCTACATGAACGCTTGATTTGCAAGTGAGTTTGTTTAAGGTAGCAATTGAAAGGCAATGTTGTTGTTGCTTTGGAACCTCCCCACATTGTTAACCCTCTTACCAAGTCATGGCATTATTTTGTTAGAAATGTTCACTTTAGGAATGCGTTTTCAAAATATTTCAAATTGGCAAAGATTACAATTGTTCATGTCATTGGAAGTGTGGAAGATGAAAGGATGTTTTCAACATTTAATTTCATGAAGTCAAATATTCAAAACACATTGCAAGAACACCTTCTAGTGGCTGAGAAAATGTACTCCTAGAAGTTTTTTGAGCTTGATAGCTTCCCTACAATGCAATATATGGTTCTTGGCATTTTGCAAGGAATTGTGAAAATGAAATTTGAGGTTCCTCCAAAATAGTAATTTAACATTGAGTTCATGAATTATTACGTCGTTGAAATTTCATAGGAGCTATGATTTTGATGTCAATGCATGTTCAAGTTGGGATGTGATAAAATGTGGCAGGTGTTTGATTTGTGGGACAAGATGTGACTAGCCAAAAAATGGTCATAGTTGTAAAGTTCAATTGTAATAAGAGATATTACAAACAAAAAAGTGCAAAATTTAATCATTCAATCCCACCTATTTTCTATTTTGATGAGCATAATTATTGTTTGGAATTGAATGTGGACCTATATATGTTATTCCTTAGAGTGGAATGTGTCTATGGAGAAGTTCATTTGATGGAAAAGTGACATGTTCATTGTT
>Ga0116228_10001547_pt1 | contig 19230 bp, 17 predicted proteins | sample S1TSphfallax_2_FD_89694 | JGI IMG/M metagenome (GOLD analysis project Ga0116228, IMG submission 89694) | Host-associated microbial communities from peat moss isolated from Minnesota, USA - S1T2_Fc - Sphagnum fallax MG | ecosystem: Host-associated > Plants > Peat moss > Unclassified | place... | reverse complement strand
TGCTTCAGACCGCACTTCGATCCGAGGTCTGCTCGCAAAGTTATGGGGCTCCAAAGTCCCGGGAGTCCCGCAGGGCGGGATTTCGGGACTCCCGGCCGGGAGTCCCGGGAGTCCCGGGAAAAAAGAGCCATTTGGATGTAGTCCCCGAAACGTGGCGCAGAGAATACTATAAGGGGGAAGGTGGTGGCTTCCCCTAAGTCCGGGCCGTGGTGAGTCTTGTGCGTCCGTGTTGCCCGTGGCTGTCCCAACACCAAAGGTGCTCCAACTAAGCACTAATCACTTTGTGTGGGTTGTGTGTAGGCCCGTGTGAGTGAATAAGCTTGTCAATTCTTCCTAGTCCCATCCCGGAGCTCCAACACACCCCTCTACCCCTCCAAGTGTTGTGAGCTAGGGAGCGCTTCTCGACTCCTCCTTCTTCCGCTGTCTTTCACTTGGACTCACATTTGAGTCCTTCAAGGAGTTGGAAGTGCGTCAAATTAGTTGAATAATAAAATTTTAAATTTTTGTGTAAGAATTCACTTCTAATAACAACTGTTAATTCATTACTTATAATTTTAACATAAATATTTAAAATAGTTAATTTTAAAATTATAGTCATTCAATTAGTTTTACATTAATTATATTATATATAATTCGATTAGATTCTAAAAAATAATAGAATTTTTAAAAATATTTTAGTTATAATTATTTATGAATTATGTATTAATAAGTTGTGAACAACTAAATAGCTAGTTTGTTAAATATTAAGAAGTTTGTTTATTTAAGTAATTGATAATGAATAATGAATATTTGTAATGTATGATTTATAATTTAAATATATGTAAATTTAATCATTATTAAATTAAATGATTATGTAATTATCTAGTACTTGAATTGTTTAAAAATCTAAAAATTAAGAAAGTAAGGCATGAAGAAAATTTTGGAATTACAACTTAGTTTGTGAGGAAGTTGCAATTTCAAAACTCATCCCATATTGTTTGTTTTTCATTTCTATTTTGAACACTATATAAATAATGGGGTGTGGTCATCCAATTTCACATTAAGAAATTTGTGCACATGGGATGAACAAATTAAAAGGCCCAACCCAAAACAAAAAAACAAATTATGCACATTTTAAAAGTATTTACCTTTGTAACCTATTTATCTACCTAGCTAAGTAAGTACCTAGTTTGACCTACCCACCTAGGTTGACCTATGTACCTACCTACTTAAATACCTACATATATGAGTAGGTATTTTACTTAGGAAGGTAAAACCTACCTACATTTTTTTTTACTTAAGTAGGTAGGTTGGTATGTAGCTTAGATTTGTAGGACCTTATTTATGTACCTACCTAGGTACTTACTAACTTAATTTATTTTTTAATGTCACGTGGCATACTTACATTAGGCCATGTGTCATAATATAAGGTCATCCAAGTATTTGAATTGAACGTCCTAGATTATTTCAAAATAATAATAATAATTCAAATAATCAAATATTAAAACACGTGGCAACACATCATTTACTCTCAATTGTGACCAAAATAGTTGCATCTTAGTCACATGTGACAATACGTATGCAATGTAGTCAAAGGATGAAATGTATTTGTTAATTTTTTCTTTCATATAATACCCTTTGTCATTTGCGACTAATTTATCACATGTAATTGACTTGTCTTAAGCAACTGAAGGGATTTTAGTTGCAAAATGTCTCTTGCAACTAAAATTTTGTTGCAAAGATTAGTCAAAAGTACATGGTTTTCTTCTAGTGTAACTAGAAGGTTAGGGTTAGAAGCAAACAACAAAATTTATAATGTTCGACACAACGTTGGTCTTGTTCTAATATTTAATGGATAGTTGCGCAAGCAAGGATGATTTGAGATCCTTAAAATAATTAAGGGGTTTCAATGAAATGTCCAATAGAGATAGAGTAATCTTCAAACATTATAAACATGTAGGATTAACTTGAAACAACATAATAATTAAAATGAATAGGATGATAGGGTGGTAATTGCAACATGGATTTCAAAATGAACGAAATTTTTATTCAAATTATAGAAAAGTTCAAAGAGGAGTTACAAATACATGTTGAGTCCTAAGTTATGCCATAGTGGTACTTTGTAATTGCAAAAAATCTAGGATTTGTTAGATGGTGCAAATTAAGTAATCCACTTTGTTGTTAGGAGGTAGTTGACAAATTAGATTGTGTAACCAATGATAGTGTCCAACATCAAAATTGAAGACCATGCAAAAATTAAGGTGTTTTTAGTTTTGTAAAAACCTTCATAGACAATTTCATGTTCATTGCCAAAAATGCAATCAATTTGTAACAAAATCACTAAGGTACAATAGTTTGAAGAAATTCGATAATACCAAGTTTAAGGGCGCACCTCTTGTGGTTCAAGATTTTCATCACAAGGGTATTAGGTTAGTGTCAAATCTAAGGATGATTTCTAAGGACCCTTTTTCATTCATTTATGTGGCTTGAGGCCCATAAGACATAGTCATGCCCAACACCATGAATTCAAGGAAAGGAAAAAATCTTTGATCAAAATCAACTTGACAATGAGTATGTGGAAGACTTTGTACTTTGAAATGTGTGATTATAATTTATAGGTCAAGGGAAAGGAGGGAAAAATATGAAGTAATGGTCTAAAACCATGGTAAAATAAAACCTTAAAATCAATGGAAAAAATGTTTAAATAAAATCTTATGGGATGAAAAGTGGAAGGAGGTGAAAACGATGTTTTTCCTTCTCCTTCCAAAGGCAACCAAACATGGAACATTCCGAGAGTCACCAATTTTGAAACCTTCCAAGGGCCATTAAGCTTAAAACCTTCCATTGGCCACCAAGCAAGATGTTTCCCCATTGACCTTCAAACATTATATTCATTTCAAGGGCCATCAAACATGGAACATTCCAAGGGCCATCAAACTTGGAACCTTCCAAGGGCCATCAAACTTGGAACCTTCCAAGGGCCATCAAACTTGGAACCTTCCATTGGCCACCAAGTTGGGGTCTTCCCTCACCTCCTTCCTTCCCCTACTCTTTAAAAACACAAATTTGAATCATTTGTCTATCTTTTTTTTAATGTGATTTTTGACTTGAATATTTGAATATTTGTTTTTATAACTTTTTTTGGGAGGAAAAAAATGATTAGTCTTAATAGATGGTGGAAAGAGGGAGAATAGATTGGATGATAATAATACTTTTAAAATAATGGAAATGAGTAATGGTAGATTTGGAGCTTGAAATCTTGGAGAAATTTCATAAGACCTCTTGGGTTTTGTAGGATAAATTTTCTTAGATTTAAATGTAGAGTTTGAAATTTGGCAAGTAGGTGCGTCATGAAGATTGTTTTCCAATGAACTAATGCAAGCTAGATTTGAATATATTATGTGATGGCAACAACGTTTTAAATGATAGGAGGTCTACTGTCAAGTTGAGCTTTTTTGCTTTCATAAAACCTTCTTGGGTTCTATGGCATATTTTTTTTATCACTTTAGGTACAAGGCTTGAGATTTGATAGGTAAATGTGCCTTGTAGTTAACTTTCCAATGAGTTAATGTAAGTTAAATTTGGATAACATATGTGATGGTAACAATATTTTGAGCGATTAGAGATTTGCTATCAAGTTGGACATTATGTTGATTACTTAGAAGTTGGTTTAGGTGATAGTTTAACATAAAATTCTAGGATTTAGAAAATTTGAACTTTGAAAAAATAAATATCAATTCCAAATCATAAATGATGCATAGGAGGTAAACTATTTAATTTCAATTACAAACGCAATCAATATCTATAAATGCATTTTGCATTTTTCTTTCAGTAATAACATATGTACCTTCGAATATAATCACTTCATAAAACCGAGGGTAGAGGGACTAAAGGTCACCTCACACTGCAACCAAACCAATAGCATGTGGAGTTAGAGTGTTAAGCACAAATTTAATGCACCTTCATTAACACCTTTACTTAGGTCCTTCCCCCTTACCCCCTTGGATGTGGTCAAAGGGGGGAACCACATTTTATCATTCAACTTCTTTTCCCCTTAATCTTTAGTTCTACCTTTATGGGTTCCCATTAATTCCGAGGGCACCCCCCACTTTTCTAGCAACTCTTTTCCCTTTCTCTTAGTTAAAGTTCCTTCTTTTGTTTGCTGCAAACAATAACTTTATTTCTTTTATCAATTCTTTTTCTTTAGGCCTTTTAATTATAATTTCCCTTCTCCTAGTTGTTGTGGATAACATACCTTTCTTTCTTTACTAGTTTTTCTCTCTAACTCACTTAACTAGTTGTAACCCTAATCTAGTCATACACCTTTCACCTTCAACATTGATATTCATACAATCCAACAAATTCCTACACACACAATCCTTACATATTCAAGAACAAGGTATAATACATTACGTAAAGTTCAAGTGCTCTAAGTCTTGTTCGTAATTATCTCCTAGTATTGGCCTCCTTACAATCTTCCATTGCCACATTTTTTAACTCTACAACTATCAACACCTCCAAAAGCTCCTACCTTACATAAAAATAGTCTCTTCACATACTCTCTTTCTTTCTACATGAAATAGCCCCCCTTAGTTTATGAGTCTCCCCCCTTTTCCAAAGGGTAGCCCCTATCTCCTTGCTCCTACACCAACCACAACCACCCCAAAAACATATCTTCTCTACTCTCCTTTGTTGGACACCTTAAGTTCTAGTTCTTCTTGCTCTTGCTACATAAGAGGGCAAACCCTTACCTTTGATCCTAAGTTTCACAACAACCCCGAACTTCCTCATCTTTTCTACTCCTAGTTTCTTATCCAATAACATGTTTAGGTACCTCTCTTCTTTCCCCTTCCATTCGCCTCTAGCCATCATACATAATGAGTGCCTCCTTTTAAGTAGCCACCACCCCCACCACTTGAGGATCTTGCCTCCAATTCCCAGGATATATGATGACTGGACTACATCTTTAGAACTTGTTTCTTCATGATAACCCAGGCTCCTTCCTTTCCCACCTCTCTCAACTTCTCTGATGTCCATAGCACCGCCCCCCATCCTTATAAACATCATCATCATTCCTTCCTTTTCACATTTTTTCATGTCCCACACACTTAAGAAGAAGGAAGGGAGATCAACAACAATTTTCTCTCTCTTCACAACTCCATAAAGATGCCATCTTCACTTTCTCAACCTAACCCTAATTGCTATAAGTTTCTAGGAAACTCACACCTTGCCCTTATTTGGACCTTCTTATCCAGCAAGTTTGCCCTAACTGGACTAGGATAAAGCATCCACCTTTATTCTAATCTAGCCAACCTACCCCCTCCATTCACCTAACTAGGCCATCCACCCATCTAGTCTTACAAGGATAAGGTCAAGGTACTAACCTAACCCCTTAGACCTTTTGGTTAACCCCAAAACTTCCCTAGACGCCCTATAGTTCTTAATCAAAATTGGGTTAAGCTAACTTTGGCCCAACACCATCCTACCCTTCCTTAATCAAATTAAATTAGGCTAATTTGAGTCCAACATGGAGGAGATATCATTGGTGGGTGATGGCGATTACTCAAGGGCAATTTTGGTGGGTGTTCCATTCAAGGGCGAAGGTGGTAGAAGTGCATGTACCTTGTGCTTAGCTTGGTAGAAAAGGAGGACGAGGAGGTGGAGGAGGGGGCTAACTTGAGGAAAAAGTAGAGGTTTGTCCCCTTGAAATGAAGGTAGAGAAAGGAGTGTAAGAGAGGGTGAGGGAATAGACCCCCAAGGGACTTTGGGAATTGGAGTCCTGAATGTTCAAAGAATGATTATAAGGGTCAAAACCCAATGGATTGAATATTTCTTTATACCATTAAAAATCTATTGAAATGTAAATGTCTAAAATGGGCTTGCATGACCCATTTGGACATTTGAAACACAAGTTATGGCCAAAAGAAAGGATGGGGGTGAAATTGGTAGTTTAACTCCCGACCACTAAAAATTAGGAATCGACCCAATTTCCTTACATGCAGGTGGCGTGCAGACATGTCATTGGAAAGCCCTCGACAAGGTCTACAACTTTTCTTTAGACCTCATCTCAATCTGAGGTCTGCACACGAAGTTATGGGCCCCCAAAGTTGGAGGAGTCCTAACTTTGGCAATTTCGGGATTCCCACTTGGGAGTCTCGGGACAAAATACCATTTGCATGTGGGCCTTGTGGAGAGGTGCAGAATATACTATAAAGGGGAAGGTTGTGGCTTCCCCCAAGTCTGGGTTGTGGTGAGTCTTGTGAGTCCCAGTTGCTCGTGGCTCGTCCTAGCACCAAAAGTGCTCCAACTATGCACTAATCACTTTGTGTTGGTTTTGTGCAGGTCCGTGTGAGTAGTTGAAGCTTGTCAATTCTTTGTAGTCCCATCCTGGAACTCTAGCATGCCCCTCTACCCCTCCAAAATGCTACGAACCAGGGAGCGTGCCCCGACTCCTTACACTTCCATTGTTTTCTGTTTATACTCACATTTGAAACCCTCAAGGAGTTAGGAGTGCCTCAATGAACCTCCATGTACTAGACACAATTGGAACACCCACATTACATATCATCCACCACTCAAATAAGTACCAAGTTTATAGTCCATGTTTTGAACCATAACATTCTGGTGCATATTAATTATGAGCCAATTCACCTAGATGTATGTTTGGATATCCCCCCCATGCCTTTTATTCCTATGCACTTCATGGATTATATTTGCCCCTATCCACACCTTTCAAGTCCATCGTAAACGAGGACATAAACAATTTATAGAATAATGGGTCTACACTCAATATAGCCACCACTTGCAAGCCCTCGTATGTTCCCATATCCCAACCTTCCCATGTCCACACATTGAGGTTTGTCTATTTTTTAAAACATTATTACAACATGCAATTATGTCTAATAACATCTATGTGCCATTTAAAAAAGACTTATACCTTGCAAAATGGCATGTAAGCATCCAGTCATTCAATGTAATTAAGCATTGTTATGCTTCCCAATGATGTTAGTTTGGCACACCAAACTCATCAACTCCCACAAAACACAATGTCATCCCACATGAAACATGGGTACATTGATATATACCATCCACCATACAATTTCATACTGCATTACATAATTCACACCCAGTCCCATATCCACTAAACAATGGACCAATCCTTGGATATAATGAATATATTTCATTATAATGGATTGTCCCCCTATTTGGTGGAGCTGATGTGTGCAAGGAATTGAAGTGACAAGCTATAACATGCAAAGCATATGCTAATGTGAAAACATCCCAAAGCTAGGTTATTTTCCAAACCTTCCCAACTCTAATCACCTTAGTTCACATCACATGTGTTCTTTTACCATTTACACCTGCATTAACAAATTAACCGTGTTATAATTTAGTTTCCAACCCAAATGTTAAACAATTTAGTATTTATACATAATGGAACTATATTTGTACCTATGATTTCATATCCAATAGGAATACAATTAATGAATTTTTATTATTTGTTCATAGGATTTCATATGCAATATGTTAAAGCTAATCATTAGTGTGATCTTGTTTAGTGCACTATTGTTAACAAATAGGAAATCTAATCAAGTACAAACATAAAACTTTATTGAAAGGAAACTAAAACATAATGTTCATAACATGGAACATAACATTAAGAACTTTTCAAGGTTCTTGTCACATGAAATACACAAATTTGTGTAATGAAGAAAAGAGAACCAAACCATCAACACCAAGGTATTTAACTAAAAGACTAAACCACAAATAACCAAACTAATATAAGTAAAGAAGGTGATTCAACCTTGTGAAAGTAACCTAATTACTTTCCTACTCCAGTAACTAATGAAACTAATTACTTGAGCTTGAATTTTCAACATTCACTTTCAAGCTCAAATCCACTTTTAGTACACTAAACATCTTTTGAGACTTCCTTAGCTTGTTAATACCTAAAGCTTTTATGAAAATGTCAACAACTTGATCTTCAATACTAACATGAATAAGGTTAATTTTTCTTGTTATAAATTTTTCTCTAATAAATTGGTAGTGCATCTCAATGTGCTTTGTCCTAGCATGATAGACTGGGTTGTTAGCAAATATTATGCTCAATTGTTATCACAATAAATGACAATAGGAACATCCATTGATTGTCCCAAATTTGAAAGTAGTTTTTGTAACCAAACTACTTCACATGCAACAATTATTATGCCTTTGTATTATGCCTTTATGCTTGATAGTGCAACTATTGGTTGTTTCTTATTGCTCCAACTAACAGCACCTTTTCCAAAAGGAAACATGAAACCATTGGTTGATCTTCTATCTAAAACATTGTTAGCCCAATCAACATTCGTTTATCCATGTACTTGTAACTAACTCTTGGCTTCATAAAAAATTTCACACTACAAAGTATGTTTTATGTACCTTAGTATGCGTTTCATTGCATCCAAATGTGGCTTTTGTGGTGTTTACATGAATTGACTCACCATTCCAACTGCATAACTCAAATTTGGCCTTGTGATAGTCATGTAAATCAAACTCCCCATTATGCATTTGTACATAGTGGTATCCCCCATAAGGTTTCCTTCATCTAGACTTAACTTCACATTTTGCTCCAATGGAACTGAAATGGGTTTGCAACTTGTCATCCCATATTCAAAAAATTTGTTCAAGGCATATTGCCTTTGTAGTAACCATATCCCTTTAGGGGACTAGATTACTTCAATTTCGAGAAAGTAACGTAACTCTCCCAAATCTTTCATCTCAAATTTTTACTTCAAAAGCTTTTTGAAATCAAAGATGTTTGCATCATTATCTCCTGTGATAATTAAGTCATCAACATAGATGACTATGACTACAATCCCACAATTTGTATTTTTCACATATAGTGAAAAATCTACATTGGATGTTTGGGATCCACTTGTGACAAGATACCGACCTATCTTGTCTAACCAAGCTCTAGGTGCTTGCTTCAAGCCGTATAAAGTTTTGTTCAACCTACAAACCAAATTAAGATGCGTTTGGTCAACATAACCTGATGGTTGTTCCATGTACAATTCTTCATGTAAATCTCCACGAAGAAAGCATTTTTTACATCCATTTGATGTAAAGACCATCCCTTTGTTAATGGCATAGCAATGATAGTTCTTATAGTTGTCATTTTTGCAACTAGACTATAGGTCTCCTCATACTCTATGCCATAAGTTTGGGCATAACCTTTGGCAACCAATCTTGTTTTGTATCTACTCACAAATCCATTTACATTGTGTTTGATTTTGTACACCCATTTGCACCCTAATTGTTTTCTTGTCCTTTGGTAAGGCTACCAATTCTTAAGTAGCATTAGCATCCAACACCACCATTTCTTATCCATGGCATTGTCCCACTTAGGGTTTCCAACCACCTGTTCAAAACAAGTGGGTTCAACCTCATGTATAACTTTCACCATGTATGCATAATGATGAGCTACAAAGCCATCATATGTGACTCTTTGTATAAGGTATTCGACTCATGTGGATCTTCGTACTCCACTGTTGTTGTTAGGTGTTTTCAAAGCTTTCTTGACCATCCGAACTTTGGAAGTAATAACTGAAGGGACTCTTGATTTTTCACCCACATTTTTCTTTGAAACATTTAACTCACCATCTACATGAGAATTTCTAGATGATGTTTGAGAACTGCCACGTACAATGTTTGAAGATCTTAATCTTCCTTTCCATGGAGTGTTATTAGGCCCACTAATTGAAAACTCCTATGGTCCATTAAATAATTGTGATTCTTATTCCACATTCGATGAAACATCACCATTTTTAACCTCTCCATCTTCTGCTATTTTCAATGGTGAATACCAATTAACCATCTCATCAAACACAACATCTCAACTCACTTGCAACTTTTGAATGGAAGGGTTGAAGCATCTATATCCTTTTTGTTCTAAGGAATATCTAATGAAGATACACTTCTTAGCTTTTGTGTCTAGTTTTGATCTTTTTTCATCAAGAACATTCACATATGCAATGCAACAAAACACTATGAGGTGTGAGACATCTGGTTTCTTGCCTACGAATTTTCTTCAGGTGTCATGCAATGAACTACAGTTATGGGTGTTTGATTCATGATATAAACTATAGTTGTTACCACTTCAACCCAAAAGTAATTTGGCAAATTCTTTTCATTCAACATGGCGCGTGTTATTTCTATAATGTGCATGTATTTCCTTTCAATAACTCCATTTTGTTGTGGGGAATGACTACATGAATATTTCTTTAAATTCCATGTTCCTTCAAGTATTCACTAAATTCATTTGAAAAATATTTTCCCCTTCCATCAGACCTTTAACATTTGATGTTCACACCCTTCTCCTTTTCCAACATTGTTTTGAAATTCAAAAAATGTTGAAACATTTCACCTTTGTGTTTCATGAAATAGACCCACACCTTTTTTGTGTGGTCATCAATGAAATTCATGTAGTACATGCATCCTCTAATGGATTTTGTCTTCGTGGACAACACATCTAAATGGATCATTTCCAAAGGTTTGGAACTTACATGAGTTGTTTGAGCTGGGAATGGATGCCTAGCTTGCTTCCCCAATTGCCATGTTTCATAAACTTTTGACATCACCTCTTCTGTTCCAAATTTTGGAAGACCTCCAACAAGATTTTGTTTCTCCATCAATTTAAGATGTTGGAGATTAACATGGCCAATTCGCTTGTGCCAAATTCCAATGTCTCTAGCTCCTTTTCCATGTGTGAATAACATGGAATTCACCTTAGGCATGTTCACATCCAAGGTGAACATTCGTCCATTATTTTTCCCTTTTGTAATCAATTTGCCTTGGTTCTTCATATCCTCCACAAAACATCCATTAGGGTTGAATGTCACTTGTAAACCTTGTTCCACCATTTGGCCTATTGAGACTAGATTTTTTGTTATGTTTGGAACATAAAGTATATCTTTCAAGTATTTTGTTTACCCATCTTGCATGGACAATGGCACCTTGCCAATTTGTGTGATGGGATGTGTAGTGTCATTAGTAGTTTCCACAAACCCCGATGTTTCCAAGTCCCTTGTGTCTCTAAACCATTCTCCATGACTAGTCATGTGGTTTGAAGCTCTAGAATCCACATACCAAACATTGTTATCTAATACACCTCCTATCATTGAATTTGTCATGTGCTACATCACAAACAATTGCTCATCACCTTGATTGTTACTTAACACATAATTCCCTTATTACAACTTTCCATTTCATGCATCATGCTCCCTTTGATAACAATTCTTTGCCATGTGCCCAGGTTTCTCGGAGTAGTAGCAATTTGAGTCATTATTTGGTTGTTGACCTCATTGATTTCCACCATGACCTCCATGACTTCCTCTTCCTTTAAAGCTTCTTTGTCCATCTCCATGAAGTTGACCTTCATGTTGATGATGTCCACCATGTCAACCGTAAAATGAAGTTTTACCATCTTAACTTCTACCTCTATTAGTATTTGAGTAGAAAGCACTTTCTTGTGATCCTCCATTGGATGAAGTACTAACAATTCTCATCTCTTCACTTATAAGTAAGATTATTTAGTCTTGGAAATCGATAAATGTTTCTCAAACTACAATTGAAGTATAGAACTAGCTATAGTATTTTCCAAGTCCATTCAAGGTCATGACCACTATATCTTCATCATCTACATGGGTTATAGATGCAAAAACATTTGCAAGTTTTTCACCTTTATAGAATAGTCATTGATGTTCATTTTGTTTTTATGTAGATTATGCAACTCTTGTTTAAACTGCATTTTGCGAGCTTGTGTTATACATCTTCACCAATGTATCCTAAGCTTACTTGAGGTGATTTTGCATCTTGAATATGCATAATCATGAAATCAGACACATTCATAGAAAGTTAATACAAAACTTTATTTGCTTTTTCATGCCAAGTTTTATTAGCTTGAATTTGTTGTTGTGTGGGGTTTTTTGGGAGAGGAGGTTCTTTCTCATCACTAATTATGAAATCCCAATAACCTTTCCCCATCAAAAAAATTATAATCCTAAATTTCCACACTTGGAAAAATATTCTTGTCTAATTTTTCAATTGTAATTTGAGAAAGACCATTTATCATCTTTCAAAGGAACATTCAATGTCTTCTTGGGGTTTCACAAATGATTTTATTTCCTTCTTTGGGTTTCTAGGGTTAAGATTACGGTTTTCTTGCCTTAGGTTTTTAAGATTAGGGTTAAGGTTAGGGTTGAACTAAATGGACCTTGCATATGTATATATGTCTTGAGCATTATATGAAATTCTATGATATACATAGGTTTTACGTATATGTATGTATCTCATATAATATTTTGTATAGTATTAAATACATGATTACATACCAAAATTTTGTATGAAGGTCTTGATAATGTGTTTGCGCTTCAAAATCTTCAAACTCCTTCCTTCAAGTTATCCCAAATTGTATTTGCTCCACTTCAAAATTTGTTTTGATGCATTTTTAATGTAAACTTCTGTCACCAACAACTTTACAAATCGACACCGCTCACATATGACCTTGGATTGAAATGAAATTTTGGGGAAACATGAAAAATTATGTCTAATACCATTTTCTCAATATTTCAGCTCATTTGACTTCATAAATTAAGAGATCTTACTACTTCCTTGAAATCACCTCAAATTGGGACCTTGACACATAATAACTTATAACTTGCTATCAATAACTCCAAATTATGTGAGATTTGGTAAAACATATTACATATATGTTTTTTATGTTTTTTCAAAATTTTAACTCTATTGATGATGATTACAAAAAGTTATCACTTTTTTAAAAAATTGACTTCAAAATTGAAGCTAAAATTTTAAATACTTGGATTTCTTTCAATACATATCCAAACAACATGAAATTTCTCACATATATAGTCCTTTATGATCTATAAGATACTAAAGTTGTAGATCCAAAAATGCTCAAATAAAGGAGATATAACTAAAAAACCATATCTACAACAGAATCTTCAAAAGTTCATAACTTTCACAAAACATATATTTTTCTTTTAAAAATTTGAGAATAGAAGTGTTTTATAGTCTTTTGTAATCTCTCCAAGTTACACTCCAAGTTTTATTCACAATAGATCTAGATCTAGAGATAAAGTTTTTGCTCCCACAACCTTTGATATGTTGATTCCTCTCACCTCTTTTCTTTTCTTTCTCTTCACATTCTTTCCTTTCCTCGTTTCTCTTTTACACTTGATAAACTCCTATGATATTACTAAAAACTCTCAAGTTTTAGTTCTTGAATGTTTTTAGCTCTAGATCTATTTCAACTTTTTCATCAAACAACCTAAGCTCTGATACCATGTTAACAAATAGGAGATTTACTCAAGTGCAAACATAAATATTTATTGAAAGGAAACTAAAACATAATGCTCACAACATGAAACATAATATCAAGAACTTTTCAAGGTTCTTGTCAAATGAAATACACAAACTTGTGCAATGAAGAGAAGAGAACCAAACCATCAACACCAAGGTATTTAACTAAAAGACCAAACCACAAATAACCAAACTAATATAAGTAAAGAAAGTGATTCAACCTTTTGAAAGTAACCTAATTACTTTCCTACTCTAGTAATTAATGAAATTTAACTAGTTGAGATTGCATTCTTAATAATTATGGCATCATTGTCATAGTGCAAACAACTCATGTTAACAATTCAACATTCCACCTTGAATAAATAAACACACACATAGTGGGTTTGCTTGACAGTTAAAGGAAACATTTGATTATTGTCACTAGGGCCATTTCTACACTATACATACTAATATCATGATATGGCTCTAACCTTGTCTTATTAAGGGTTGACCAACTAACTTTGCTTATAACTAACTTTAATGATTACATTTTTTTTTAGCATTCATTTTCCCCTTTTCAATGTTCAAATTGTTGATAATTCAAATTCAATTATTTAGGTTTTCATTAGATACTAGAATACGAAAGTACCTAGGTTAATTTCATAAGGTTGAACTATTTTCTTTACTCAAATTAGTTTGGTAAAGGCTTTGGTCTCTTAGTTAAATACCTTGGTGTTGATGGTTTTAACTTTTTATTTGTCATTGCACAAGCATATGTTTTTAATGTGACAAAAACCTTGAGGAATTTTTGATGTTATGCTCCATGTTTTGAATATCATGTTTTCGTTTCCTTTCAATAATAATTTATATTTACACTTGAGTAGATCTCTTATTGGTTAATATGATATTAGAGCTTAGGTTGTTTGGTGAGAAAGTTGAAAGGGATCTAAAACTAAAAAGTTTTTAGAACTACAACTTGAGAGTCTTTAATAATATCATGAGAGCTTGTCAAATGCATGAGAGAAGAGAGGAAAGGAAAAAATGTGAAGAAAAAAATAAAAAAATAAATGAGAGGAGATCAACACATTGAAGGTTATGAAAATTATATTTTTAAATCTAAATCTAGATTTATTGTGAAAAGATATTGGAGGGAAACTTGTAGCGATTATAAAAGAATATAAAGTGCTTTTATTTTCAAACTTTTAGAAGAAAAAATATGTTATGTGAAAGTTATGACCTTTTGAAGATTTTCGTATTTGATTTTTTGGTCATATCTCCATTGTTTAAGTTTTTTGGATCTATAGCTTTGGAATCTTATAGATCATAAAAGATTACATATGTGGGAGAAATTTAATGTTATTTGGATATGTATTGAGAAAAATCTAAGTATATAAAATTTCAATTTCAGTTTTGAGGTCAATTTATTTTGAAAGTGATAACTCCTTGTGATCATCATCAATAAGGTTGTTTTCTTTTAGCAAATGTGCAAAACATATATTTAATGTGTTTTCAAATTTTCAAGGGGTTTGGAATTGTTGAAAGGGAGTTGTAAGTCATTTTGTGTTCAGATCCCAATTTGAATTAGTTTTAAAAAAATAACAATAATTTTCATTTTATGAAGTCCAATGAGCTCAAATTTTGAAAAATGATAATAAACAAATTTTTTTTTATTGCATCAAAATTTCAAATCAATTTGAGTTCAAATGTGAGTGGTGTTGCTTTACAAAGTTTGCGGTGTTAAAAGTTTTGATTAAAAATATATCAAAACAAATTTTGGAAAATGAAGCAAATGCAATTTGGGAAAACTTGAGGGAAGGAGTTTATACTTTGAAGTTTGTGGATCACAAATATTTTATTAAGACCTTCATATAAAAAATTGGTATGTAATCATGTACCTAATACCATACAAAATATTATACAAAATATGTACATATACTTCAAACCTATATATAGTATAAAACATTGTATAATAATCAAGACATATATATGTATGCAAAGTCCATCTTGTTCAACCCTGACCTTAACCCTAGAAACCCAAGGAAATAAAAAAAATCATTTCTTGAAACAAATTGTTTGTAAAACCTCAAGAAGATATTGAGTGTTGCCTTGAGAGATGGCAAATAATCTTTCATAAATTCCAATTGAAAAATTAAACAAGAATAAATTTCAAGTGTGAAAATTTAGGATTTTGAATTTTTTGATGGGGAAAGGTTACTGAGAGTTCATAATTGGTTTTGAAAAAAAATCTCCTCTCCCAAAAAACCTCACACAATAACGAATTCAAATTAATAAAACTTGGCATGAAAAAACTAGGAAAATCTTGTATTAGCTTTTGATGAATGTGTTTAATTTGATGATTGTGCATATTGAAGATGAAAAATCACCCAAGCAAGCTTGGAATACATTGGTGAAGATGTCTAACACCAATATAAAAGCTTGCAAAATGTAGCTCAAGTGAGAATTGCATAATATGCAGAAAAACAAAATGAACATCAATGACTATTTTACAAACGTGAAAAACCTTGTAGATGTTGTTACATCTATAGGAGCCCCTATAAATGATGAAGATCTAGTGGCTATGACCTTGAATGTTCTTGAAAAAACTATAATTAATTTCAAATTTCAATTGCAATTTGAAAAACATTTCCAATTTCCAAGAATTGATAACCTTACTTATAAGTGAAGAGACGATAATCATTAGTACTTCATCTAATGGAAGATCACAAGAAAGTGCCTTTTATTCAAATACTAATAGATGTAGAAATAGGGGTGGTGGAATCTCATCTCAAGGTTAACAAAAAAAGCTTGCATGGTGGACATCATCAACATGAAGGTCACGAAGAAATTTTAGACGAAGGGGAAGTCATAGAGGTTGTGGTGGAAGTCATTAATGTGAACAATCAAACAATGACTCAAATTGTTATTATTGTGAGAGACATGGGCTCATGGCAAAAAACTATTATCAAAAGGAAGCATGATGCATGGAATGGAAATTTGTAGCAAGGGAATTATGCATCAATTAACAATCAAGGTGATGAGTAAATGTTTATGATGCAACACATGATGGCAAATCCAATGATGACACACTCCCAAGTTCCTTGATAAACTCAAATGTGAGTCTAAAGTGAAAACAACAAAAGAGAGATGAGTTGGGGGACACGCTCCTTGGTTTGCAACACTTTGGGGGTAGAGGGGCATGTTGGAGCTCTAGGATGGGACTAGGAAGAATGACAAACACTTAATCACTCACATGGACATCCACAAATCCAAACAACAAGTTAATTAGTGCATAGTTGGAGCACTTTTGGTGCTAGGATGAGCCACGCACAAACTCGGATTCACAACACTCATCATAGCCCGAACTTGGGGGAAGCCACCACCTTCCCCCTTATAATATATTATGTGGCTAACCACGAGACCAGCACCCAAATGTCATTTTGTCTCGAAACTCCCAAGTGGGAATCTGGAAATTCCCACAATTAGGACTCCTACAACTTTGGGGGCCCATAACTTTGCATGCAGACCTTTGATTGAGATGAGGTCTGAAGCAATGTTGTAGCCCTCATTGAGAGCTTTTCAATGATATGTCGCACACCACTTGAATAGGAGGAAATCAGGGCGATTCCCGACCTTTAGTTGTGATTTAAATGTCCAAATAAGTCATGCAAACCCATTTTAGACATCTAGGTTCCAAGAGCTTTCCAATGGTATAAGGAAATCCTCAACACATTGAATTTGGCCCTTAAAATCGCTCTTTAAAGATTTGGGAGTCCATCGAGACTCCAACTCCCAAAGTGGGAGCTCCTTTGGAAGTGCGTGGGTTCATTTCGTCACACTTTCTTACACTTTTAGGAGCATGAGGTGTGATTCCTTTGGCTTCCTTCTTGGCTTACAACCTTGCAAGCCCTTGCCTTGGTCGCGAACCCAAAATTAAAGTTGCGACAAATGATAGGAGGTGTATTAGGTAATAATGTTTAATATGTGGATTTTGAAGCTTCAAACCACATGACTAGTCATGGAAAATGGTTAAGAGACAAGGGATTTGAAAACATCAGGGTTTGTGCAAACTACTAATGACACTACACATCCCATCACACAAATTACCAAGGTGCCATTGTCTATGCAAGATGGGCGTACAAAGTACTTGAAAAATGTACTTCATGTTCAATACATAACAAAGAATTTAATCTTAATAGGCCAAATGGTGGAACAAGGTTTACAAGTCACATTCAACCTTAATTGATGTTTTGCGGAAGATATGAAAAACCAATGTAAATTGACTACAAAAGGGAAAAAAAATGGATGAATGTTCACCTTAGATGTGAATAGGCATGAAGTGAATTCCATGTTATTCACACATGGAAAAGGAATTAGAAACATAAAAAATTGGCACAAGTAGGTTGGTTGACGCACTCCCAACTCCTTGAAGGACTCAAAAGTGAGTCCAAGTACAAGACAGCAGAAGGGGGAGGAATCGGGGCATGCTCCCTAGCTCACAACACTTTGAGGGGTAGAGGGGCGTGTTGGAGTTCCGGGATGGGACTTGGAAGAGTTGACAAGCTTTACTCACTCACACAGGCCTGCACACAACCCACACAAAGTGGTTAGTCCATAGTTGCAGCACCTTTGGTGCTAGAATGAGCCACGGGCAACACGAACACACAAGACTCACCACAACCCATACTTGGGGGGAAGCCGCCACCTTCCCCCTTATAGTATACTTTGCACCTTTGTTAACAAATAGGAGATCTATTCAAGTGTAAACATAGAACTTCATTGAAAGGAAACTATAACACGATGCTCACAACATAAAACATAACATCAAGAACTCCTCAAGGTTCTTATCACATGAAATACACGAACTTGTGCAATGAAGAAAAGAAAAACAAACCATCAACACCAAGGTATTTAACTACAAGACTAAACCACAAATAACCAAATTAAAATAAGTAAAGAAAGTAATTCAACCTTGTGAAAGTAACCTAGTTACTTTCCTATTCCAATAATTAATGAAACCTAACTAGTTGAGCTTGAATTCTCAACACTCCCCCTTAAGCTCAAATCCACTTCTAGTACACTAAACATTTGTCGAAACTTCTTTAACTTGTCTGTACCTAAAGCCTCTGCGAAAATGTCAACAACTTAATCTTAAGTACTGACATGAATAAGGTCAATTTCTTTTGCTAGAACTTTTTATTTAATAAAATGGTAGTGCACCTCAATGTGCTTTGTCCTAGCATGATAGACCGGGTTGTTAGCAAGTAGTATGCTACTGATGTTATCACAATAAATGACAACAACAACATCCACTGATTGTCCCAAATCTGAGAATAATTTTTATAACCAAACTACTTCACATGCAATACTTGATGCACTTCTGTATTCTACCTCCGTGCTTGATAATGCAACTGTTGGTTGTTTCTTACTACTCCAACTAACAACACCACTTCCAAAAGAAAACATGAAACCACTGGTTGATCTTTGATCTGAAACATTGTCAACCCAATCAGCATCTGTGTATCCATGTACTTATAATTGACTTTTGGTTTCATAAAAAATTCCACATTGCAAAGTATGTTTTATGTACCTCAATATGCACCTCACTACATCCAAATGTGGCTTTCGTGGTGTTTGCATGAATTGACTCACCACTCTAACTGTATAACTCAAATCTAGCCTTGTGATGGTCATGTAAATCAAACTCCCCACTATGCGTTTGTACATAGTGGTATCCTCCACAAAATCTCCTTCATTTGCACTTAGCTTCACATTTTGCTCTAATGGAATTGAAATGGGTTTGCAACTCGTCATCCCATATTCAGATAATTTGTTCAAGGCATATTGCCTTTGTAGTAACCATATCCCTTTGGGGGATTGGATTACCTCAATGCCAAGGAAGTAACGCAATTCTCC
>Ga0116228_10001546_pt1 | contig 19231 bp, 15 predicted proteins | sample S1TSphfallax_2_FD_89694 | JGI IMG/M metagenome (GOLD analysis project Ga0116228, IMG submission 89694) | Host-associated microbial communities from peat moss isolated from Minnesota, USA - S1T2_Fc - Sphagnum fallax MG | ecosystem: Host-associated > Plants > Peat moss > Unclassified | place... | reverse complement strand
ATTTAGGTGTTAAATTATTTCTTGGGAGATGACACAATTGAGATTTTGGAAATCACGGAACGAAATAATGGACGAATGCCATGGCCTAAGCTTATTCGTCGCCAAAAGCTTCCAAAATTGACCCCCAATGAACTCCTTAGTAAGTTCAATTTCAATGTCAATCTCATCACTAATTTTATCTTTAATTCTGTAATTATAGTTTAAGCTACTAAAAAATTATGTTAATTAGTAACAAAATTCACATTAATTACTAGAAAATATTATTTGCTTTGGATTTTATGGAAGAGAGGTTTGGGGGGTGGGGTTGGGCGGGGGCAACTAGGTTCAAAGAATATTGCCGGCGTATTAACCGCCAAACCTAAAGAAACTTATTATCGTGACACCGATTTGCATATTGGGAGTTACATTCGGATCTTCGACCGTGACATGTTGATACACGACGTCGATGAGTTCACACGAAATTACTACCAAAAGAAATATGGGTACACCGAAGACATGCTTGAAGCCGTAAATGTCCAGGTATTATTATTATTTCACTCAAACTTGATGTTCAAATTTCTTCAATTGGTATTAAAAAAACTAAGTGTCTAAGTTATTTTTGATCAATTTAGCTTTAAAATTTATTTTCATTGGTACACTAAATGAAAAAATATTTTGGATAGATTTTTAATTTTTTTAAATTTATGGACTCCTTTTTGGAATAAAATATAGAACTGTGAAATAAATCAAAATATGTTATAATTTCCTTACCAATATTGAAAGGTCTAAGTAACTTTTTTTTTGTTTTTTTTGTTTTTTGGGCTTCTAATGTCCCTTATGATTATGGGTCTTGTATTACTATAACAGGAAGAGGGCCCAATATTGGCCAGAATGCCAATGCCCGAACACAATGGATTTGGGTCAGAGGCTGATAGTTATATGAATTGCATTTCTCTTATCCCCAAAGCACCTCTCAAAGATTTTTACAAGTTCATCTTCAAAGATGGCAAGGTGCTGCAAATTTCTCTAATTTCAATGTTGATATTCAATGCCAAATGCTGCAAAAAAAAATAAAAATAAAAATGTAATTAACTTTTGATGTTACAAAAATGTTAAATTAAATATTAGATACTTATGGTACATTCACACTTGATGTTAAGTTAGTGTTGAATGAAAATCTAGGTGGCATCTTAGGTGGCACCCAAATGCCAAATCGATGATAGCGTAATAATGTTAAGTGTAAATGTTAGCTTAACATAAAAAATTCAAGCTAAGTAGGTTTAAGTCCTAAATGAGTTAGCATGGCATGTGAACACACCTTGAGTGATCCATATTTTGTGTGCATTATTTTCATTTGTGATTTGTATAACATTTTGATTGATCTTCACAACTTCCTTGAAGACTTCGGTAATTGATTTGGGGATGTTTGTGCAGAACATGTGTTTCTCTTGTAAACTAGTTGAGGATGCGACACACAAGCTTTCTGTTGTTGACAAGACTCGTGACATGATTTTTGTGGTAAGTAACCCAAAAAAACAAAACACTATGTGCTATAGCAAGCATAACATGATATATTTCCTTTTGTAAGCATTCCCATGTACAATTTAGCCTCAATACTACTCATATGACTCATGGTTTCATCATCAATTTAGCTCAATACTACTCATATGAATCGTGGTTTCATCATCAATTTTATTCACATACCAAATTCAAATTTTTAAAAAATTAATACCCAATAAGCCTAATCATGCTTTCACAAATTAATTATTGTGTTGACCCTTCAATTTTATTCCACAAGGATTGATATTTCATTTGTTGGGCATCATTTGTTTGCAACAAACATTTCAACTACTAATTCAACATGAATCGAATCACGTCAATTTGGTCATGGATGAATTTAGCCAAAATGGACCATTTTGGCTAAAAATTTCTAAACTTATTAAAAACATGCAATGAGAATGCTTGTTTGATGTTTTACTCTTTTGCTTCATGTGTCGGTGTCTATCATAGTATTACATGTCCGACGACACCGTATCCGTGTTCGAACCACCGGCTCGAAATTCCGGGATTTCGTCGGGTCGATATCTTCAGCGGATGGAAGCCCCTAGAGTTCCGGGCACTAAACGTTCGTATAGACCAAACGATTGTTATATGGGCCAACAATTACATCTCCACGAACGTATTTTCGAACTCATCCAAGCGGATGAATGGACTTTAAAGTATATGGAAGCTGATGCCAAGCAATTCCCTTTGGCTAACTTCAACTATGTGTCTAGTAAGGTATGTACCTCGAGTTTATGGACCTTGTGTAAACCACAAACTTTGATTTGCTTGTGTCTCTTGCCATTTCTTTTGAACAAAAAAATTACAAAACGAAGAATTAAACCACCATAGGATTACCACTTCTTTTTTCTTTTTTTTCCTCTTGTTATATCTTCATGGAATTACATAGATTGGAAGGACTTGTCATTCACACTTTTTGACATAAATTAACTACACTTGTCTATATTTTAAGTTCGTATTTAAAGGTGAGAAAGAAGGTACTATAATCTTTTTTTAAAAATATGTTGAGTTAATGTTAACACATAATAGAGTGAAAGTATGATTGAGTGGTGCTACAAAAAAACCAATTCAAAGAATGGTTAAAAAATCTAAAATTGGTCAAATATTATTTTTATTTTTATTTAAAATTATATATATTATATATATTATTTATTTTTTCATATTTACTCATTGCATGCCAGACTATATAGCTCAATGTTTTCATTCGAATAAAAAAATTGAAATTTGTTAAAAAATTTATATTCTTAATTTTCATTGCCTTTTCAAAAATCACGAACCTAAACTTTGAAAACTCATAACTAAATAATGCTTACTTAATTAAAAATAAAATAAAATATCATCTAAAGTACCTTTCATATATATATATATAACCCCCTTAAAATATGTACCAAAAATGCTTGCTACAAGTTTTTGGTTGAAAAATGACTAAGAACATCAAAATCAAAATATTTTTAGCCTATAAAATTTTGAAGTCTAGACAGCCTAATCAATGTATTATTAAAAAAAATAAATGTTTGCTATACATATATGTATATTTTGATGAGTCCAATGAAATGAAAGTGTGATGTTGTTTGTGGTACCATTAAATGGTACTTGCACCCAATAGTTAAAAAGATACAAGATTGCTAACACAAGAGGAAAAAAATGGGCAATACAACAATTTGTTAACAAAAATTATTTGTTGGCAATTTTCAATTTGTTAATCATCATGTTAATAAAGCCAATATGCGAGGTTGCACAAGCTTGTAGAGGAGGTAAACTAAATAATCAAGAATTTTTATGAAGATAATGGGCTATGCACATTTTCCAAAATGTGTATTTTACATTATATCCATTTTTTGCAATATAAAACAAGTTAATAAATTTTGTAACATGATCTTGAGGGATTATGTGATTTTAAACTCCATGTTTGATTGCTTGGTTTAGTGCATTTATAGCCAAGAGTAGAAGGAGATAAAGAATTACAAGCAAATTGCAAATAAACTAAAACTAACAAATCATTGGATTTATCATTATTATATAGTCATTAGGTTTGGAATTCATCTATGATTTGTGCTATTTTTCTATTAAAGTGGATGATGATTGTGTTGAAAACTTATGCACATTAGGTTACAAAATTGTCCTACAACTTATAACTACTATTATAATGAATCAAACAATATGTGTAATGGCATTAACCTAAATTAGACTATGTAGGATTACTTATACCTAGTATGGATGATGTTGGTTCACAAAGTGAACCTTGCCCCATAAATATTAATGTTTAATCCTATGTTAAAAAGAATATTAATTGTGTGCTCTCATGGCATATTGGTGGCAATCAAAAGAACACTAAACTAGAAAGGCCAAACAACTTGGACTCATGGCCATCTTTTGACAATCAAATTCACCAATAGGCCATGTTGGATGTTACAAACAAAACCTACCACAACTATATTAAGGCCCTCTTTAGATGGGGGTGTAGGGTACAAATTTGTAGGAGCCAATTTGGCCTCATTTGAAGCAAATTGAACCTAGCTTTCAATCTTCTCTCTTCTTCTTTTGTTGAAACCAATTGATTTTTCCTCCAAAATGATGCCATGTAAGTTTAGCCTTAAGATGCTAATTTTTGGTCTTGGACATTCATCTTAAAGGCCATGGGTTCAATTTATGGCTCTCATTCAATAGGATTGTTTTATTTCATTGGATCATGAACCCACACTCTCATCTAAAGTGGCCCTAAGGGCCATCAAGTCAAATGTTCATTTTAAAAACATGTAGGGTCTAGTGGCCAAACCTTGGGGGTGGGGAGGGCTCACAACCATATTCTACATTCTATAAGGAAGGGAGAAAACCAATGTTGGCCAATTATTGTTTTTTTAATAAACCATTGGATAGGTTTTTATTTTTAAAAATTCTTAGAGGACCACACATGTTATCAATATCAAAAAAAATTTGGGGGTGATAGAAACTTTTGGGTAATAATTGTTGGTTATACATAAGGATAGGTTATCGAATAACATGTTATAATAACCACTGATTAAACCTGCCAATTATATAGAGGTTATAATGCTTTTAAAGTATTAAGAATTTAAAATAAAAATAAAAATAATTAGTATTTAAAGAATGATAACCTACCTAGATGATAATCGCATTGTCACATATCTAGTTTTTCACATCCTCAATTTCAGCTAATCTCAAGGTTTTGATCCTCAATTTGACTAACTTGGTGGATAACTCCAATATGTGTTGATTCTCCTTTGAGTGAAACTGAGGATGCTGAAATTGGATATTTGAGGACAAATTTGCTATGAATAAATAAATTGTTACAAAATGGTGGGTCAAACTTCTTTTAGCACTAAAATTGGTGATATTTTGAGTTTCATCTTATGTCCCCAATTTTCCTTAAGGAGCTTTCATTTCCCCTACTTACTCATAAAGAATTTCAAAGCTTGTGCAATAATATTCCATATTCAATTTCAACATTTTGTACTAACTTTCGATATAATTTACTCACTTTAAGAATACCCAACAATTGAAGATGAAATTGAGGATTGAAGGTGAAATTAAGGTCCAAACTAAGGACCATTTTACAGATAATTTGATTGTTTTAGAGTTTTTATGTTCACCCTTTTTGTAGCAAGTTCAAAAACATGGAAACATGGGTGCACACTTGGACAAAAGAATACAATTGGTTTTTGCCAACTTTTTGCTTTCAAGAATCTTACCATGTATATAACTTTTGTTTTCAATTTGAATATTTCATATTCCATTCCTTCCCTTTTGTTATTTTTTTATTTTGGCTTTTCTAAATTCCCTTTGCATCTTTTGGAGTTTATGCCTTAATTAATTTTCATTTAAATTGATAGCTCAAACAAATTTCCCTAAAGCCATTCTATGATGTGTAAAGTGTAAACCAAATTTTATTCTTGGTTTTCATTTCTAGCATAACCTTGTATTTCAAGATTTTTCTTGTTTGACAAGCCTCCCATGACATCTTCAAGCAAACCATGTTGGGGTATTTATGTTGTTTTAAGGTGCCCAATAGTTGAAATGTTTTGATCTATATATGTGAGATGGTATATGAGTATTATTTACGTGTCACGCACATCACATATTTGGTTTTTTTATTTTATTGATTGTCATTTAATTGATTATTGATTATTCATTTTATCCATTCCATGTTACAACGTGCTTGCAAAGAAGCCAAATCAAATAACATGATGATTTGATTTTATAATTGGGCGATCATCCAATTAGTAACTTCCCTTTAAAAATGTGAGTGCATTGTCATGGTTCACAATTCAAATGAGAGGCCATTTGTGGACATTTATTTAATTTTCTTTTAGAGATGGAAAACAAAAGCCAATACATTAAGATGTAGTTTAAAGGAGGTAGAGATACTTGAAAAAAACAAAAATGTAACCAATTAATTGGTGAAAAATGGATGACACATGGAAATCTTTAGAATAGTCCTAAATGTTTCCTTTACTTTTGCATCTATGAACATGTTTTGATATGTAATATTCAAGCATTGGGTGCCTTGGGATTGTTGGCAAGGTTTATAAATGTATTTAGGATATTTTATCTTTTGAATACATTGCCAATTAATAGATTTAAACCTTTGCAACATTTCATATATATATATGTATATATTATGAAGCATTTTGAGTCAATTCAATAGTGGAATTTAATGTTTAAACTTCAAGTTGTTGATAAGCTCAAACAATGTGTTGATTCAAATTTGTTTTGTATTATTTTCATTATTATTTTCTTTAATCAATTGGATGTTGATTTCATACATGACTGTTAAATCATGAGACACATGGATAATCTAGATTTACACACACCTTTAGGTTTCAGTGATTTTCATCTAAATGGGTTTAAGTTTTTTTGGTTTAGTTCCTTGTGAATCATTCTCCTCAATTTAAATTCAGTATTTGCAAAAGGTGTCATTTATTAGGTCAAACTTTCTTCCCCCAATAATAGGTTCAACCTTGCCTCTAAACATTTATTTCATTATACTTTGTGGTAGGATGCCTTTAATATTTACTCTAGGTTGCTTTGGCATGGGTTTTAAACAATGCCTAAATAAAATAAAATAAAATAATATTGGGCACTTGTTTTGATTTCTAATAGTGCTTAAACCATCTTTGACATGAGTAAGATTTAACATATAAGAAAATTGGGTTTGATTGGAAAGCCCTTGAAGCATTTGTTTCCAAAAAAACATTTACTTGTTGGTGTTATATTGGTAAAACTTGAGCCTAAATACCCTTCAACATGAATAGGGCAATTTGGCATCAAAATTGAGAAACATATGTCTAGTGAATAGGATTTGGGGCATTGAAACACATGTCTTGGAAATAATAAATGATGGCATATTGACATAGAATTATTCATTCCCCACCAAAAGATGAATCTTATGTAAAACATGTGTCGAAGGGTTATATGGATTTGGTGCATCCATAAAAGGAATCAAACATTTGTCACACACATTTATTTGTTTGGATATTTAAATTTTTATAAAAAACATACATATTACAATTTTATTGTGAAATTGTCCATGCATGGTCAATTCAATAACCATAATTGAACAACCTTGCTTGATGAACTATGCAATTGTGTGCCATCTATCGTTGAGATAAAATAACATGCAATTTCACCTTTCTTAATATCATCATGCAATACATGATTGTTAATAGAATGGATGATATAAAATGGTGTGCTTAAAATGTGTGGTGTCACATAAGTGCATTGTGTTCTATTATTTATTGAATGCCTTAGGCACAACTCAATAAAATTACTTGTAGAAACATGATTGTATCACTTTATGAATTTCTTTTATCTTCTTTCTTAGTATTTAGTGGAAATCTCAAAGTCAAAAGACTTACCATAAAGGAAAATTTATAAATATGTTCCATTTCAATGTTGGGTTGGCAATTTTGTACAGATAAAAGGTGAGATTGCAAAGTTGCCTATTGAGAAAAAGACGGAGTTGAAGGAAAAAATTCCACCATTGGATCCGTTGCCCAAGACTCCACCTAAAAACCCATGTAGCCCACCTCCACCTGTATCACCATGTGGAGAAAAATGTAAAGATTTGACCTCTCCGCAAACACCCCCTATTGGTCCTTGTGAAAAGAAAAATAAAGATCCCATCAGCCCCCCAAAATGGCCAACATCACCTCCCAAATCTTTGTAAAGTCCTTCCCCTTGATGTTACAACAAGATGATAAAAAAGAACTTGAACTATGGTGGACAAAATTAAACAAATCATGATACAATGTAAAATTGGAATTTGTTCTATTGTTAGAATTTCATGCAAGTTAAATATATTAGAACTAATGGTAAGTATATATGTTTTTGGGATTTTAAAGTTGTTAATATGTGCATACCTTAGGAAGAATTAATTAACTATGGGATGTTGCATTCTAGGTCAAAGTCACCAAAAGGCAAGATGGAACCTCTTCAAACAATCTTGGCAAGATGTGGAATAATTGTAACAAAACAAGAAATTCATACACTTGAACGTTATTCTATGAGAAACAAAGACAATTTCCCTGATGTCTATTCAATAGTCCGATCTTTTTTTTGAAGATCATCACAAATATGCATTTCAATAGTTTCAACAATTATGTGTTTAAACATAAATGTGCAAATTTACTTGTCCTCCATGTTGATATAATAAAATTTTACAAATTATCATTTAATATTTTTTTTGTCTAACGATGTTCTAAATCCTTTAAGAATACTAACAACCAAGTTTTGTAAGAAATAAAAACATCATTTATATAATAAAACAATAATTAATGTTAGATACAAAATCTACCAATATTAGAAATGGTACTTTGAACACATAAACACACATGAATCAAGTCCTTGGGGTCATTAATCCAAAACAATTGTGAATGCCAAAGCTTGAAGAAATTCAATAGAACAAAAGAAGCTCAATTATCCCAAAACATTCCTACGGTTCTAATATTATTTACACAAGATAAAGGGGCACCTCTAAAATTGTAATTAAAAAAAAAAAAAAAAATCTCCATACACACATCAACACCCCACACGTTCACACATTTTTTTTTGTCTCATTTCCTTCCTTAATTTAGCCATCATTAATTATTTAAAAAAAAAACTTCACCATGCATTGCTCCTCCAAATCTCTTTCTAATATCATCATAATAAGGGATGTTATTCTATGAATGTGTGAGTGTGAAAGGTGAGTGATGAGCATGATTGATAAGTAGGATTTTGTTAACATGAAAGAATATTTTCAATAAATTTTGTACATGTTACAAATATATTTTTTGACATATTCTATTGACATGAAAAAATATACCTTAACACAATGGAATATTTTTCCACGTCACCAAGGTGCCCATGTGGCCAGGCTTATGATGTTCAATGGCCCCAAACTCCTACAATTCAAGGGTCCATGTTTAATTTCTGATGGGAATTAATGGGAAGATTTGCAAATAGATTTTGTGATTGTTGAAACAAATCTAGCTATTTTGACCTTATGAGTCATTTTGCCATATGTAAATGTTATAAGGTCACTAGTCCCATGCAAGTGGTCCAATACACATTAAATAGGTATCATGATAATAATAAATACAAAAATAGAATAGACATTTAAAAACATGTCACTAGATGCAATTGTTTGTAACTCTAGATTATTTTCGACAAACAATGTAATTTTTTATGTGAAACTTGAAGCAAAAAATTAAAAAAATGTAGTTTAAAATGCAGTCATTTGCAACATGTCACCATATCCATACCATGGCATTCTTGGTGAACACCGCTAAACTTGGATGTGTATCCTTTTATAGATAGAAGAGAGCTAAAAAATGTAGAGACCAAACCAAGGTAGGATATTGGGCATCTTTTAATCACTTGCAAGATTATAAGATATATGGGATGGCGATTAAAATGTTTACACCAAATTTTTTGAACAACTTGCGACAACCACCTAGAGACAATCCATGGCTAGCACATCCAATGAATAAAAAATTCAGAATACAATTTTAGTAGTAGTGTGATTATTTATTCAGATTCTAGATGTTGAAAAAAATAAATGAGTCAATCTTACTAAAGAATTGGTTAAGGAATGAATCCAATGAAGACGATGATGCATAGGAAATACCTAAACTTGTTTACAACCAAAAGATGGATTAGTTGATGCCATAAAACAATATTGCAGACAGTGAGGAGGAAGAGCTGAAACCCCCAATAGACTCAAAAAAGGGAATGACAAATATAAATGTTGAAGAGGAAACCACACCTATCGACAAAGAATGCCCAAGAGATGAAATGACAAACACCAATTAGGAATAACCAACCATGCGATGGGTTACATAAAGGTTAGAAGTAGGTTCCAATGACATGAACACAATACCTTTGGAGATTGGTTTTGTGCAATGCATCTGCAGCAAAGTTTGACAACACCTTTGGAGTTTGTAGAAAGTGAAACCAAAAAACCAAATAGACAATAGAGTCGATAAGGGAATTAGTGAACAATTCTAGTTAACCTAGACTTTGAAAATCAAAATTGAATTTTTAATTAATGAAACTTGATTGGATTATGGACATTTAAAATTGGAAAATTTTCATATATTGATTATAAGCTTTGGTAAGTTTTATGATCATTGTTAAGAAAGTAAAAATGTTGAATTTGGCTTTAGGGTTTATTTGTGGTTCTCTGATTTGGCATGAATCAAGACAAGATTATGGATTAAATAGTTATGTGTTTGGCCAAATTTGAAACACAAAATAAAAGTTTACATATTCAAACATAAGGAACTTTTTGGAAGCACATGGGTATGTGCATTGAACCTCAATTCTAGAGACAAATATTTGTGTTTCAAGAATGGAAAATTTTGAATGTTGAATGCTATATAATGGATCATGCACAATCAGAAGAGGAAAGAAAAAGTGACTCCAAAAAGAAGTAAATCAATCAAATATAACACAAGAGTGGGATAAAGAAGTCTTTAGTTGGAGAGACAATTTGAAGCATAATATTGATTATAACAAATGCCAAAAGAATATTTAAACAATGAAATAAAGTTTTCCACCCGACCATAGGATCAACAGAAGGTTTAAGCATACAATGATCCCCCCCCTCGAGTTCAACAAATAGGATCTACCTCACTTGAAAGCTTCATCATCAACTAAAGATCTAATAAAAGGATGATATCTAACATTCTTTCTAATGTTAGGTGGTGAAACCATCCAAGCCATGACTTGGGCTTGAGCCTCATCATATAAAGGCAATAGAAAGTTCCTAGATTGATTAAACTCTAAATCCTTTGTCGAGAAAAAAATAGAACCCCTAGAAGTAGGCGATGGAAGTCCTTTCTAAGAATACAAGAGGAAACAATTAGGAAAAAAAATAGGAATCCACAACAACATATGGGAAACACAAAACAAGAGTTGGAGTTATTCATAATCCAAGTTTTGTTTAGATTGTTTCAACAATGGGGAGTCCTCATAGGGGTATAACATGACGTTTGTTTTGAGGGATGGGAACCTTAACAAGTAGCTATAACACTTCCTCAAACACCTCCATGTTTAGATCAAAAACTAGAATATGATGGTGGAGGATCTTGCGAGCTTTGACGTTATTGCTTGCTTGGAGGGTGTAAGTTATAAATAAAAAAGGGAATGAAGCCATGGAAATGAGCAATGGAGAGGAATCGAAGCAAACATGTATAAGCAGACAAGTCCACAACAAGTGATCTTGATTGAAATTAAATTTTTATCAAGGTTTGAAGAATCACATGATGAACCTCCTTGGTTGCCCAAAATGACTTTCCATTCTTGAATTTACTCATGGAAGACACATCTATTTAGTTGTATAGGATGTCTTCATCCCAAACATTGACCCCCTTTTGTGGGAAGTCCATAAACGTAGGGGAGAACACAAAATGCCTCAATTGCAAATTTGATTCATTAAGACCTTTCACTAGTAGGATAAACTCGGCTCAATGAGGTTTGTCAAATTCCAGAGGAGAAAATTTGAGAAAACGAGACATGTAAAAACTTGGAAATTAGAGAAGGGGAAGATGATTGGATCCATACTATCGCAACTCTAACCTTGGGCTTACGATTAAGGCAAGGGCTTTCGAAGGTGTGAACCAAAAGTGAAGCCTAAGAGTCAGATTTCATGCTCCCGGGAATGTGAGAGAGTGTGAGGGAATGAACCCCCACACTACCAAGTGAGATCTCACTTGGGAGTTAGAGTCCTGATGGATTCCTGAATCTTCATAGAACAATTTTAGGAGTCAAATTCCATTGGATTGAAGAGTTTTTTATATCATTGGAAAGTTCTTAGAATGTAGATGTCTAAAATGGTCTTGCATGACCCATTTGGGTACTTAAAACACAAGTTATGGCCAAAAGAAAGGCTGAAAGTTAAATTGCCAATTTGATTTTCGACCACTAAAAGTCAGGAATCACCCTAATTTCTTTCATGTGGTGTGTCACTTGGGAGTCCCGAGACAAAATGACATTTGGGTGCTAGCCCCATGGCCAGGCACAAAGAATACTATAAGGGGGGAAGGTGGTGGTTTCCCCGAAGTTTGGGTTATGCTAAGTTTTGTGAGTCTGTGTTTGCTTGTGGTTTGTCCATGCACCAAATGTGTTCTAGCTATGCAACCAAACATAGGTTCTTTAGAACATTTGAATTACTTTATTGATTGACTAAGGGCTATTTTTCCCCACATTAAGTTGTGGAACGCAAAATGTTTTTTACAGGTTCGTGTGAATGAGTGATTGCTTGTCATTCTTCTTAGTCCCATCTTGGGGTTCCAGCTTGCCCTTTTACCCCCAAAGTGCTGTGAGCTAGGGAGCGTGCCCCAACTCCTTACTTTTTTGTTGTTTTTGCTTCAAACTCACATTTGAATCTATCAAAACATTTGGGAGCATGCCAAGCTAACTAAATATGCAACTCTCATTCATTTTTTCACAAGGTCAAGAGCCACACATCCTTGAAAACCAAAAAAAATGGACAAACATGAAATCAAAATTACGCAACAAAGTGAAATGTGAAATGTAAAATTTAAAAAATTGCAAACACAAGTTACAAACACATAATTCTCAAAAAAGGTTGAATTTTATTTCATTTTTTTGTCACATTTTGATTTGAAAATCTTGGCATGGCATACGTTTCTTTAGTTTTTGTCACTTTGCATTCTAAGCATTGACATAATAGCAAGTTGTGTTTTGCCATTTGGCAATGGCTTTTTCATAATGAAAGTTTCAAAATGAAAAAAAATATTGGTTGTAAAATCGTGTGCACAAATATTAGTGCATGCTTAACCAATTTTGCAACTAGTTCTTCATGAAACTAAAAATGTTGAATGTTCTTTCATTTTCCATGAAACCAAGCACCCGGATAATGGCGATATTTGTTAGTTTCATGTATTTTGAAAGCTTTTGGGTGAGTATGGGAGATGTGGTGACTTTGTGCCAAAGTCAGGTCAATGGATTTAAGCTACTTTCTAGATCAACCACCTCAAAGTTGTGGATCATGGTCATCTTGAAATGGGAGGACTATAAATCCAAAATGTGGGCGTCTAACAAAATAAAGACAAATTTGGCATTCAAACCAACCGTCTAGGGCACACCAAAGATCGCCTTCAAGACATTCAAGTGAAAGTAAAAAGTAGGTGTTGCTTCTAAACCATTAAAAGCCCGAAATTGAAGGTAGATAATGCCCAAAGCCATCATCATTTCCTATTTTGGAAACTATTTTTCTAGCTCTGAAACCAAGGACCGGGCTACACCTTCACATTCCTCTTTCATTTTACTGACCCAATGGCTAAATGCAAGCTTTGTGATGAATTGAAGACCTTTAGTGATGTGCCCCCAAAGTCTTTAAGTGACCCAAATGTGGGTTTAAAGACAAAACAATGAAAAAAGAAAAAAATTGGGGCATGCCCTTTAATTTGTAGCATTTTAAAGGTAGGAAGGTGTGTTAGAGCAGCAGGATGGGACTAGGATGAACTCACAAACAATAGTTCAAAATGAGATCAACATGCATAACCAAAAAAAGAAAGCAATTAGTGCAAGTTGAATGAAAGTGGTGCGATGAATTTAGTAGGGACAACCTTAAGCACAAGCTTTACATGGCCCAAATCCTTTGGGAGGAAGGACCACTCCCCTTTTTATTATATACTTTGTGCCTCTTCGCAGGGATTACATCCAAATCTCACTTTTTCCAAGACTCCCAAGTGAGAATCCCAAAATTGGGATTCTTTCTGTCCCAAAACTTTGGATGCTCATATCTTTCTCAAATCAAGTCTTTTTCGAAAATTTGAGGGAAATATTTTAAAGTTTTTAAAAAGATCTTTCCAACGATGTATAACACGCCCCAATCGAAGGTTATTTGACCCCTACTTTTAAGGGTTTTGTGATTGAAAGTCTAATTTTGAATTTGACTCCTGCCCTTTTTTTGATCAATATTCATGTAAATCCACTTTAAATGAACAATATGAAGGCACTTTAAACATCTAAACTTCAAGACCTTTTTAATGGTGTCCTAGAAATTCAATTTTGTGTTTATTTGTCTTTTTAACCAAGGTTCTGAACATTTGTAACTCCCATAAGAATGTAATTCCCAAAATGGAAGTGCACTTGGGAGTCATTGGGCTTCATCCCTTGTACTCGTCCCCATTTGTGAAAATGTGTTTCACACCTAAACACATTCTTTTTGCTTTATGGCCCTTGCATTCCACACTTAGTCATGAACCCAATGTTAAGGTTGTGACATCCAACACCTTCATCACTCTTATAGTAGACATGATACTTATGGCTAGCAAAAGAGAATGCTAGATAATCTTCTCCACCATTAAAATTAGAAAACCATTCCAAAAGAAGATTAGAATTTTTTAGGGTTTAGATTGCATTGAACTCATCAAATGTCGACTCCTCAAATTTGGCATACATGTCATAGTAAAGTGTATAAAGCCCTTGTTGGGTCATTTTCACAACCTCCACAAAGTCACAAACAAACACATCTTTGCCTTGGGCAACCTTTATCAAAGCATGAACACATTCAAACATTAGAAAAATAGATGGCAACCCCAAAATCATTTCCACATCAAACATAAAACTTAGTTTCTTCCCTATAACATCAAATTTTGCACTCTCATATGCATTTTAACAATGAAAGGGTAGAATTTTGAATATACCCATTTTGCCAAAAATAACATGTTAATCCAATGGGTCTTCACATTGTAAAAAAATTTGTTACTTTTCGTTTCCAACATATTTATTGACTTTTGAAATTCAATAAATTTCTTCGAAGACTATGCAAAAAAAACATAGAGGTTTTGAAGAAGAAGTTATAGCTGATGCATCAACATCACATTTGATAGAATGATGACCATAAGGTTGGTCTTGTGGGCAAAACAATGTATCCCCATAACAAAAGGTGTGATTTTCTCCTTGAATTGTTGTGTCACCCTTGTCCTATGGCCTTAGAAGATGTTACTATTGTTACAGTTGATGTTGGCCAACTTTCACACAAGGTTTTCCAACCCTAATACACCAAGATCACCAAACACTTCAACATCAAAGCAAAGATGTTGTCAAAAGTGGCAAATGTATTAACAATTTCCACGCAAAGTAGGATGGGAATCCTCTTCCAATTTTGCACCATATATAAGTGGATAAATAACCATTGGGTGTTGTCAATTGCCATGACCTCATCTGCACTAACTACGATAAAGGAGGTAACAACAAATGTTACTTTTGTGGCTTCGAACAAAACACCAACGTCACTCCCAAGTTCCTTATTAGACCCACTTGAGGGTCTAAGTATGTTGAATTGTGAAAAGTTGGAACTTGAGGGCCGTTCCCAACTTCCAACACTAAAGGGGGTAAGAGGGGCGTGCTAGAAGTCTCGGGATTAGACTAGGAAGAGGGACAATTATGTTGTTACACGGTCATGCATCCAAAACCAACGACAAGTTGGTTAGAACTCATTCTGCACCCTTTTTGGTGTTGGGACAAGCCACAGGTGACCTTGGACTCACTTGACTCACCATGGCCCGGATTCGAGGGAAGCCACCACCTTCCCCCATATAGTATTCTCTGCATTACTCCACGAGAGCCACATCCGAATGGCACTTTTTCCCGGGACTCCCAAGGACGAGTCCCGAAACTGTCTCGAGTTGGACTCCCGGAACTTTGGGAACTCATATCTCTTGGCTCCGACCTTCGATTGGAGTGAGGTCTAAACCAAATTTGTAACTCTTCTTAAGAGCTTTTCAATGCCTTGTCGCACTCCTTCTGCAGACGTTGGGAAGAGGTCGATTCCCGAGTTTTAGTGATCGAGAGTCAAATTGCCACTTTGACTCCCGGCCCTTCTTTTGCCCATAACTTGGGCTACAGATGTCCAAATGGCTCATGCGAGGCCATTTTGGACATCTACACTTTAAGACCTTTCCAACGGTATAAATAACACCCCAATGCAAGGTGTTTTGACCCCTGTAATCAAGCTCTGAGTTTTCGGGAGTCCCGGAGGACTCCAAGTTCTCACTTTTGGGAGTGTGAGTTTCATCCTCACACTTAGCCCAAAGTGGGGTTGCGACATTTGCCATCCCCTAGCCAAAATTACCAATCCAATGTTTCCTAGAAACAAATTTCACCTTTAGTAGTTGAAACAAAATTTTCAAGCTCTCATAATCACTTATGGGATGACCATGGGAAAGAATATAAAAAAACAACAAATTGCACATGTTTCCACCATTGCTCAGAAGGGACATTAACTTACATGCAGTCCAAGACAAATGGGCGGTCAATGGTGGTGTAATAATGCTCATTCTTCACATGTACAAAATCCTTGTTGAAAAAAAAGCCCCTAACATTGACAAAAATGATTTTGCGACAACCTTCATGTTTCAATAAGTTGTCTAGCTTTGGGGCAAGCAATTTCTCTTTCTTGTTGACAAATGTACAAATCTTACAATGAACTTGATGAACTTGACCTTGTTCATAGAAAATTGATTTCGCCCATGGTATCACGTTGTCTAAGCATCTTGGAATTTCTAAGCTCCATTATACATTTTCCTCCTCTTCTTCTTTTGACCTTTTTAAACTACGTCATCAATAACACTTTTATCCTTGTCATTATTAGGGGAAACTAAAGTAGGACAAGAAGGCTTGGAATTGGGCATGCATGATGGACCAACTTCATTTTGAGGGGGTGAAGAAAAAGGAAAAAATGGCTTAAACCTAAAACCATTCGAGATTTGTGGAGGGCCCATGAATTTGGACTCTGTAGAATTATTAAAGATCTAAAGTTCTCAATGTGCAAGTTCTAATTCTTGAATAATGAACACACAAGGTCTCTATAGTTTAAACCCTAAAAAAATTTCAACGCACACTCTTCCTAAGTTTTGATTCCTAAGGAACTTGGGATTTACATTCTTGTGTCTAAATTCTATAGATTTTTATGAATCGCATGAAAAGCTTAGAACTTAGAAGACAAACCTTGAATCTTGTGCTCTGGAGTTGGAACCCTAAATTTTACATATTGAAAAGATATTCTATATTTAGAGTTAAGTTAGACTTTTAGAGGATTTAGAAGTTAAAAGAAACAAATCAATCATCAAAACTAAATATGAAAAAGGAAGGTTTGAATTTAATGAAACTTGTTTGGCCTTAAAATGTTGTAGCTTCTTGATGTTATGTTCTTGTGTTTTGAAACTCCCTAGCCAACAAGCAATCTCGTAACTACACCCCATATGTCCCCCTCTAAACCAAAAGCTCTCAAAAATCAAAATCCATCAATTTGTTGAAGAAAGAAGCAAAACATCTAATGCAAAATGGGATTGCGTACATTGTCTCCATTGGGAATTGCTTGCAATAAATACAACCGCACTAGTTTCATGCCCAAAATCCAATGACAATCAATATAACCCTAAAAAATCTACACCTAAAACTAGTGCTAGCAAATTCTCCCTTGGATTGCATTGCAATTGCGGGTGATGGAGCTCAAAACGTTGAAGCTCGTATGGCAAAAAGTTTACCGGGATGGAGGCGGGAGTGGTGATGGTGATGCCGCTACAGGTGATGGATAGGCAATTTAGGGTTTACCCATGTTGTTGTTGTGGGGATGCTGCCATTTGCCAAAAAAAAAGGAAGGCTGCCACAATCCAGCCAGCAAGCAAGGAAGGAAGGCCATGAAAGTCCCGAGACTGGTGTCAGTCTCGAAGATGTATGATTTTTGATTACATACCAACTACCTGCAGCCTAACAGAGAGCTTTATGACACGTTACAGTTTGTGGATAAGAACTCTTGACTCTTTACACGTGATCCCTGCAGTCATTAGTAACGTTTTCTCAGTTCTGTACTGTACCAGCAGTGGCCAGCGTCCCCAGACAGAATCAGTCCGACTTCGCCTTAACTGGCGACACTTTTGTACACGATCATTAACACCGTAGCCCAGTACACAGACTTGTGGCGACACGCCCCCGCCCCCGCCAAAAAGGGCGAACTTTGATGAATTCTATTTGAGGAAAAGGGGAAATTTCGCCAGAACTTTTCTGAGGCAGTGTCGATTTTTCGCCAGAAAAAAAGGAATACTGGTTGGTGGGGCACTGTTTTTTCTTATTTTAAAGTAGCCAGACTTGTGGCGATATGTCACAACCCCCCCCCCTCCCCCTCCAAGGGCGGACTTTGATGAATTCTTTAAGAGAAAAACGAGGAATCGCCAGAAATTTGAGGCGGTGTGGTCATTTGGCGAGTTTTCGCCAGAAAGAAAGAAGACAGGTTGTTGGGCAGTGTGTTTTTTTGGGTCTTAAAGTAGCCGCCATATTTCAGACTGCAATTGGGTTTGGTGTCAACACCCAGCGCGGTACTGGAAACGGGTGTCAAAGCGGGTGTGCTGGAACCAGTGCTTTTATTTCTTCAATTTGCTGAGTCAGGGTGGTGAGCATCTCTAGACAACTTTCGTAAAGTTGGCGACATTATTTCAAGGACCTCTTAGAACTGCAGCCAGCCAGTAGACATAAACGTGGCGACACCTAAAAATATTGCTGTCACGTTTTTGCGATTTAAAAAGGAAAAAACCCCCCTTGTATTGGGTATTGGTAGCCAGTGTTCTTTAAAAGTAGGAATCTGGCGATAAATCACCAGGACAGAAAGACATAGTCTGCCTGGAACCTAGCATTTGCTTTTGGCGTCATCCTGATACAACCTTACAAATGTGTCGTGAAGGCAACTTCTTAGAATCCGGGAAAAACACACTGTGCAGTGCAGTGCAGTGTCGTGATGGGGTTCTCCTCTAGGGCTGCCTGAGCTCCAACGCACGTGAAAGAGACTGTGCGCAGTTTGGTAATGTCAATCGAGTGTGCCTGGGTTCCCAACATCCATACGTACACTCGTACATGAATGACTAGGAATCCTTATCTACAAATTTGTGTCACACCTGCGTCAACACAAACTGCACGGGTACCGTTCTACCGTAGACATTACGTACTGCGAGTGTGCACGATTCATACATAAAAAGGGACAGAGTTGCATACAATTTTCAAGTCTCACAATTCACCCCCCTTCCCTTCTCCGCCTAGCTAGTGCAGATTTTTCGCCTCTTTCATTGCTCCTATTTCATTTCTCCACTCCAGTATACTTCATCAGCAGCTGGCTAGGTACCATGGGATCACGTTACAACCAAATGCAGGCTGTGCTCTGCTTGGT